>ENA-UPSB01000045-UPSB01000045.1-bioreactor-metagenome-genome-assembly--contig:-NODE-45-length-217294-cov-436.695446_pt1 | contig 217294 bp, 209 predicted proteins | sample MGYA00238182_ERZ773286 | MGnify/ENA primary metagenome ERZ773286 (study PRJEB29026, sample SAMN07631240) | bioreactor metagenome | isolation source: Switchgrass digestor | place: USA: Dartmouth...
GGATTCTTAGGAAGCAGAGCAGCTAAAAAGAGGGGTTGACTGATAAAGTCGGGAGAGGGCATTTTAGCAAGTTCGTCCGCCAGCAGTCGTAAAACTTGACCCCTCCCCTTCCAAGAAGATAGCGCAAAAAAGACCCCGTCACCCCCCAGAAGGGCCTGCCGTTTATCTGCTCCGCATCGAAGGGGGCCTGCCCTACTAAAAGGATGCGGGCACCTGTCGGCCCCTCCCCGGGAACGGCACCCTTTCGGTTTAAGGCCAAATCGCACCTGTTGCAGCTTTTTATCATAGACGCCAAAACTTCGACATCACACATGTTCGACAATGCCCTAAATTTATCCCATTGCTCCTTCGCGTAAAACTTTATCCCTGTCCTTGGGCCTTTATTTTATCCCAAAGCCTGTCGAAGCGGAAATATATGAGCATATCCATAAACTTCGACGTCCTTAGGGGGTGGATCGGAAAATAAAAAAGATGGGACCTGCAGCTGCAGTCGCTTGAGCCAAAAGCTTCCACGGCGCAGCTTGATATTGCCGACAAACGGGATGCCAGCGCGCATTCTACGTCATCCTGCGTCCTCACGGGAAGGCTCAACACGGACTTGGCAACCTCGCACATGAAGTCCACGTGCCAGTGATGGGCCTTCGTCTTCCTGGAATGCCTGTTGACCCTGGCCGTCAGGTTTCTGGCAGCCGAGCCCACGTAGGCGTAAAAGCCGGGTCGCAACTTGATCTTTCCCAAAGAGCCGACCTCGATATCGTGAAATTCGTCGAACTCAAATATGGTTATGTAGGCTCCCTCATCTTTGGCTTCACCTTTCAAAAAATCCCAGGGAACCAAAATATCCTCCGACAACAAGCGAGGCGTCATGTCATCGTTCCAGCTTAAGCCTATAGGTATCACATCTATTGCGTCGCGATGTGCGATCAAAGAACGGGCAAATTCCAGGTCCGTATGATAATCAGGGACGAACGCCTCCGGCTTGGCGGAATTTATCAAAAAAAGTATTGCTGCCTTCCGGCCTTGCCCTGCCAGCGTGGCCAACTCTTCAACGTGTTTTTTGCCCCTTGCGGTCACAGCGTCAGGAAAGGCCGCCACGTGACGTCCGAAAAGCGTACAGGACTTAACTTCAAGAAAAACCTCTTCTCCCCTCATCTTCAGCAGGAAGTCTATGCGACTCCTGCCAAGGGCGACTTCCCTTTTTACGATTTCCGCACCGGCAAACCTGGATATAAAGCCCTTGCGCAGCAGATGCTCGACCACGTCGTTTGCCAAATGGGTATGGAGCAAGACCCAATCGCCCAAGCGCCTGGCAGCCATAACGGTATAGGGCAACTCCCCTTTCGAGGGGACAAGCAGCAAGGACGTTCCGGGCAAAAGTATCTCCCACAGCCTTCCCGGGTTGGGCAGGTAGGCAAAGGTGGTACAACCCTCCATATCCACCTGGACCACGAAGCGATTCCGTCTATTCAAGAAACGTCCCGTTATCAGAGGATCTTCGCAAACTTTAAACCCTCCATTTATTAAAGCTTTCGATCCCATCGATCCGCCCTCCTCATTAGGTCAATATTGATCAACTATTTCTTACGCTTTATACGGCAAAATTTGCCAAGAAATTCTCCAAAACGTCACGAGCCATCATATACCCTTAAGCTAATCAAGGCCTTGATCCATGGGCATGCTGCGCAGGATAAGAATACCAAGGGCATATGGAAATCTTTAATTATACAGTGCCATGTTTGTCGTTGATAAGGATGGCACATTAGCATTTATACAGGCGAAAGAGCAAAAATGAGATCTAGGCCATTTGATCCGTGATTGGAAAAGACATATAAAGCGTAAAAAGAAACTGACCAATGTTGACTTTTTAAGGCCACAAACCCAGAATAACCATAATAACTGAACAAAATACGAAGATGGCGCCGCCCGATAGAGCGAAGCGGCGCCATCCGATCTTCCACGATAAGGGCTATTCCCTCTCTTCCCTGTAAAAGGGCAAGCCCAACGCCCCGGGAGCGCCCAAAAACCTGCCCTTTCCCTTTGAGATCGATATGATTACCAGCACGGCTATGGTGAGAATGTAGGGAAGCATCATCAGCAGAGGTGCAGGAATAGTAGTACCCCCAGCCTGTATCCTCATCTGAAGGGCCTCTACCCCACCAAAGAGGTATGAACCCAAAGCGGCCCTAAAGGGATGCCAGATGGCAAATATGACCAGAGCAACGGCTATCCAACCCCTTCCTGCCGTCATGAGGTCCACCCACATGTGGCTGTAAACGACGGACATATAGGCCCCGCCTAAGGAAACGAACCCTCCTCCAAGAAGGGTCGCAATATATCTTACTGCCGAGACCGAAATGCCGGCAGCTTCCGCAGAAAGCGGGCTGTCGCCTACCGCCCTGATCATGAGGCCAAACTTCGTCCTGAAGATCAAAAACCATACGACAAACACCATTATGTAGGAAAGATAGACCATCACGTCCTGGCTAAACAGCACAGGCCCCAACAGGGGAATGGACGACAGTCCCGGCAACGCCAAGACGTTAATTCCCTCTATGGTCTCTCCCACGTAACCCCTCCCGAGCAAGGAGCTTACACCCGTTCCGAACATGGTCATGGCAAGGCCGGATATGACCTGGTTTGCCTTCAGCGATATACATAAAAAGGCATGTATGAGGTTAACCAGGATGCCCACCAAAAATGCGACCATCAGGCCGTAAAGGCAAGAGCCCGTATCGTACGTCACGATGAATCCCGTAAAGGCACCTATGAGCATTACCCCCTCCAACCCAAGGTTTAACACGCCCGATTTTTCGGTAATTATCTCGCCAAGGGTCGCGTATAGTATCGGGGTGCCGCTTCTAACGGCAGCTGCCAAAATTGGGACGATCAACTCCATCGCTGATCACCTCTTCTTGAAAGTAAGGCTTATTCTGTAGTTCCTGAAGAACTCCCCTCCCAGCAGGAAAAACAATATTAATCCCTGGAGTATCTGGACGCTCGAAAGGGGAAGGCGCATGGCAATCTGCAGGTTCTCTCCGCCAACGAAGAGGGCTCCAAACAAAAAGGAGACGAAAATTATCGTGACGGGATGAAGCCTTGCAAGCCAGGCAATTATTATGGCCGTGTATCCGTAGCCGATCGCAAATCCGGGCTGCAAACGCCTGTGCAGACCCGCCATTTCGGCCATTCCGGCAAGCCCGGCTATGGCACCGGATATGAACATCACCAACATAACGTTTCGTGCAGACCTTATGCCGGCATAATCTGCTGCCTTAGGATTTTGTCCGCTGACCCTTATTTCGTAGCCCCATACGCCTTTCCTTACCACCACCCAAATGAGAACTGCAAGGACTAGAGCAAAAAATATGCCGGCATGGATTCGAGTACCGAAAAATTGCGGAAGGCGGGCGCCCTCAGGGAAAAGGGGCGTCATGGGAAAACCCAGGCTGGTCGGATCTCGCCACGACCCGTAGACGAAATACTGGAGCAAAAGTATGGCGATATAGTTCATCATCAAGGTCGTTATGATCTCGTTGACGTTCCACTTGGCCTTTAAAAACCCCGCAAAGCCGCCCCAGAGCCCCCCTGCAATGGAAGCGACGATCCCCATGGCCGCCAACATTATCAAGGGATTATCGATATCCATGTACCTGACCAAGGCCGTACAGGCCAAAGCCCCCAAGACGAATTGACCCTCGGCTCCTATGTTCCAGACCACCATGGTAAAGGAAAGTGCAACGGCAAGGGAGCACATGGTAAGGGGAATGGTCTTTGCCACCGTCTCGCTGATCCCGTAAAAGTCACTTAGCGACCCCTTTATCATCATCCCGTAGGCCTCAAGGGGGGAGACGCCCAAGAAGTGCAACACCACTGCTCCACTGAAGAAGGCAAGGACGATCGATGCCGAAATTATAAGGGTCTCTTGCCATTTGGTTATATAAAAGCGCTTTTCGATCTTTATCCTCATCGAACAACTTCCCCCTCAAGAGTTGGATGAAATGCCTGCCATCATAAGCCCAATCCTTTCAATGTCCCCTGCCCCGGGTCCTTCCAGGATGCCCATGATCTTTCCCCGGTAGATAACAGCAAGTTCGTCGCTTAAGGCCAGAAGCTCGTCGAGGTCCTCCGATATGAGCAATACCGCTGCGCCCTCGGCCCTGGCCGACATGAGCTTTTCCCTCACGAAGGCCGTGGCCTTGACGTCCAGTCCCCATGTGGGTTGCATGGCAACAAGCAGCCTAAGGTTATCGGAGAGCTCCCTTGCCAAAATCAGCTTCTGTTGGTTGCCCCCCGACAGCATTCTCACGGGCACGTCAAGCCCGGGCGTAAGTATTTCATAGCTTTCCACCAACGACTTGCTGTGCCTATGAACCTCATCCCAATCTATAAAAAAGCCCTTGCTGTAAGGGGAATGCCAATATTTTCTAAGGGCCACATTTTCAGCCACGTTCATGTTCGGGACCAGTCCAACACCCTTTCGATCGGCCGGAACGTATTTGACACCCAGATCTACCATGTGCCTCGCGGAGGCCGAAGTCACATCCTCGGTCACCAAATATAGCTTCCCACTCTCGATCCTTCGCATGCCTGCCAATGCTTCTGCAAGCTCTCCCTGGCCATTACCGCTGACGCCTGCTATGCCGAATATTTGCCCCTCCCTTAAGGTAAAAGAAACTCCGTCGACGGCAACTAGCCCCTTGTCATTTCTGACGACTAAACCTTCCGCTATCAAGATGGGCTTACCCTTCGTTGCGGGGCTCTTTTTTGTCCTTGGGATCTCGCCCGTATCGGATGAGCCAACCATCATCTCCGCCAACATTTCCGGAGTGGCTTCCCGGGCATTCAGGGAGCCGACGACCTTCCCTCTTCGCAACACGGTTATCCTGTCGGAGATCTCGAAAACTTCCCTTAACTTATGGGAGATGAAAATTATGCCGTAGCCTTCTTTCTTCATGTGTTTAATTGTTGAAAATAGATGTTCGATCTCCTGGGGGGTAAGCACCGAGGTCGGCTCGTCCAGGATCAATATCTTGGCTTCATGATAGAGCATGCGCAATATGGCCACCCGTTGCTGTTCGCCTATGGAAAGGGTCCATATCGGCGCACTGGGGTCAACATCAAGACCGTAGCGCTGCGAGAGGTCCTTGATCCTCTCGCAAATGGCGTCTTCGTTGACTACAAAGGGCAGATCCTTGCTTCCCAATACCAAGTTTTCCCACACGGTAAGGCTTGGGACCAACATGAAATGCTGATGTACTATGCCGATACCTCTTGATATGGCGTCTCGCGGAGAGCGAAATTCGACCCTTTGGTCTTCCACCTCTATGGTCCCCTCGTCGGGGTGATACAATCCGCACAGCACGCTCATGAGCGTGCTTTTGCCGGCTCCGTTTTCCCCAAGAAGGGCGTGGACCTCTCCGCCCCTTAGATCGAAATCGACGCAGTCATTTGCCTTCATCCCATAAAAGGATTTGGTAATTCCGCGCATCTTCACTAAATATTTGTCCTCCACCCGTAACACCAACCTTAAGGGGCATGCAAAAAAGCTGCATGCCCCTTTTAGATTTTTGAACTATTTATTATTTAGGAAGTTCACCTTCAACGCCCTCGACAAGCCAGTTCATGGAAAGCAAATCCTGATCCGTCAACCTCTCGCCCTGCTTTACCCTGAGCTTGCCCTGGTTGTCCTTGATGGGCCCTTCAAATACGTCCCACTTGCCGGAGATTATGCGCTGTCTTTCGCTTTCTACGAGCTTTTTGGCGCTGTCGGGAACGTCCTTGCTGTAGGGGGCAAGGCCGACCATGCCTTTATCCAGGCCCCACCATATGTTCTCGGGCTTCCAGGTTCCTTTGATGACCTTATCTATGGTGTACTTATATACGACGCCCCAGTTCCAGACGGGAGCCGTGAGGTGTTTGGTGGGGGCATATCTCGACATGTCGTTGTTGTAGCCCACCACATAGACGCCGGCTTCTTCCGCTGCCTGGGGAACGGAGCCGGTGTTAGCATGCATCGCAAGCACATCCGCCCCGGCATCGACCAAGGCCTTGGCTGCTTCCTTCTCCTTGCCGGGATCTATCCACGAGAAGAGCCACACTACCTTTATCTTGGCATTAGGGTTGGCCTTGCGCACTCCCAGGGCAAAGGCGTTAAGCCCCCTCACCACTTCAGGGATGGGGTGTGCGGCCACAAAACCGATCACGTTTTTCTTCGTCATGCTTCCGGCTATGAGTCCGGACAGATATCTAGCCTGATACATGCGGCCGAAGTAGACGCCCACGTTATCGGCCATCTTGAATCCGGAGCAGTGCATGAAGATCACGTCGGGATGTCGGGAAGCAACCTCCTGGACGTAATCCATGTAGCCGAAGGAAGTGGCAAAGATGACCTTGGCACCGTTCCTGATGAAGTTTTCCATGGCCCTTACGGAGTCGGGCCCCTCGGGCACGGACTCGACGTACATGGTCTTGACCTGAGGAAAGGCCTTTTCTACATCAAGCCTTCCAAGGTCGTGCATGTAAGTCCATCCGCCGTCGCCTATGGGACCGTTATAAAGCCATGCCGCTTTGAGCTTGTCGGCAGGTACGGCCTCAAAGGCCATGAGGGGGGCGCAAAATAGGATGACTGCCAGAAGAGCAATTGCCGGGAAAAACCTCTTCATCATTCCTCAACCTCCTGTTGTGAATTATGTTATAATCTTTATGCTAAAATTTTACCGTCTTTTTTGGCTCTATTCAATTAAGTAAATCCTTTAATAACACTATACCAAAAGCTTGCGTATATAGCATGTTTCTTCGATCGCCTTGAATGTCAACAGGGTATACATTGCTTTTTAAAAGAAAAAAGTTAAGAGGGGATGCAACATGGCTGACAAAAATCGCTACAGAAGAACCTATCCAGTTTCTTGGGATCAGCTTCACAGGGACAGCCGGGCGCTCGCTTGGCGACTCATAGACAGCGGCAGGTCGTGGGACAAGATAATCGCCGTCGTTAGGGGCGGTTTGGTGCCGGCTGCGATAATAGCCAGGGAATTGGACATACATTACGTAGATACCATATGCGTATCGAGCTACACGCTAAGACAGCAGGGAGAGCTCAAGATAATAAAGAGCATTGAGGGCATAAACGGAGAAAATGCCCTCATCATTGACGACCTTGTCGATACGGGAAAGACCGCCAGGATCGTAAGGCAGATGCTCCCCGATGCCCATTTTGCCACAGTTTACGCCAAGCCCGACGGAAAGCCATACGTTGATACATATATCACCGAGGTAAGCCAGGATACGTGGATACTCTTTCCTTGGGACTCCGAGATCCAGTTCGTAGAACCCCTGATCCAGCAAAAGCCATAAGGGAACCCTGCAGGCTAAGGCTTCAAGCCTTGCCTTTAGCTTCCGCACCAGCCTTTATCCTTGAAAGCTGCGGCACCACCCGATAGGCCACTATGGTCGCCGCAGCTGCCTTTAACCCGTCAGCAAGAAGGAAGGGAAGCACCCCTATTTTAACTGCTCCGATAAAGGATATGTCTTTTCCCACTATGAAATTCATGTTAAGGAACAAGCCGATCGTCCCACAGGCATATATGGCCAAAAGGCCCACCAAGGAAGAGCCAAGGAGCCCAAGGAGGCTTGTCCTTTCTTTTGACACCTTACCTGCTGCGTAGGAAGCCAGAATAAAGCCCGCCAAATAGCCAAAGGTGGGCGAAAACAATATATGCGGACCGCTTGCGCCGGCAAAGACTGGCAGGCCCATCAATCCCATTAGCAGATAGGCAGCCTGCGACATGGCACCCAATTTTGGCCCCAGGCACATGCCGGAAAGCAATACGAAAAGCACCTGGAGAGTCATGGGAACCAGGGGAAAGGGAATACGAATCCAAGCTCCTATTGCCGTCAGACATACGAACAAAGCTGCCGACACCAGGGACCTTGTCTTTAAATCGGACATAAAGCCATTCACCTCCGAACAAATCGGGAAACTTAATCGTCAACCCATTTCCAGGTAAATATGATGCCCTGCCCCGCCAGGCTCAAAAGCAACCGCTCTGCTTCTTCGACGTTAGGCAGAGGAATCTCGCCGCATAGGCGGACATTTTCTCCATAATAAACCCGCCATGCGGCATCTTCTGCTGCAAGCGACTTAAATTTGAAGCGAATGAGGCCTTCTTTGTCATATGGGAGCTCTATCAATAGACCTTTGCTCTTGAATCTGCGAACCGCTCCCGCCGCCTCTATGGCCATCCTCGCCGTTTGGCCGTAAGCCTCTATGAGACCCCTGACTCCAAGCTTTATCCCTCCAAAGTACCGCGTGACGACGACCACAACATTTGTCAATCCTGCTCGCTCTATTTCGCCCAATATGGGCTTCCCCGCAGTTCCGGAGGGCTCTCCGGCGTCAGAGCAATGTCTTTGGGGCACATCCGCTCCAACCCTGTAGGCCCAGCAGTTGTGCGTCGCATCCAAATACTTCATCGATATTTCCCTTACGATCTCTTTGGCCTGCTCCACGGATCTGGCAAGCCTGGCGTGGCCTATGAAATGCGATCTTTTGATCGTAAGCCTTACTTCGCTGTCCTTTTTAGGTTCGAGATAGACGTAACTTTCTCCCACCTTACCCTTCCCACGCCTCTTTTAGCTTTCTGTAAGTCACGTCTAAGGCCTCAGGTATTACCTTCGTCTCCCCAATCACGGGCATGAAGTTCGTATCGCCTTCCCATCGGGGAACGATGTGCACGTGAACGTGTCCTTCGAAGCCTGCACCTGCTACCTTACCCATGTTTATCCCTATGTTAAAGCCATGTGGCGCCATGACCTTCTTCAGCAGCTTTATGCACCTTTGGACAAGCTCGTTTATCTCCAGAAGCTCTTCCCCATCAAGGTCATCGTAGTCTCCGCAGTGGCGGTATGGGGCGACCATCAAATGGCCGGTGTTATAGGGAAAGGCGTTCATCATGACAAAAGCCCTTTTGCCGCGATATAGGATGAGCCTCTTTTCGTCGTTGTCCTCCTTGGTGAAGGCGCAGAAAATACAATCTATCTTCTCGGAACTCGACTGATTTATGTAGGCCATACGCCAGGGTGCATGAAGTACGTACATAGTCCTTACCCTCCCTTAAATGTTTCACGTGAAACATTTTTGTCTAAAGCAATCTAAGCCCGACTGGATTATAACACGTTCAAAGCTGCATTACCGCAGGGCGACTCCCACAGAAGGCATATTTGCAAATCCTTTGCAAACTATATAAAATTAAGGACATGGAAGACGGGGAAGTTTTGCGCATGTTGGAAGAAAAGGGCTTACCGGTTACGAGGCAGCGCCTGGCCATATTAAAAAAGATCCTGGAGATGGGGTGTCACTTCACTGCAAGGGATCTTCATATCGCACTGGACGAGTCAGCGAAGGCCGTAGATCTTGCTACCGTGTACCGTACCTTAAAGGCCTTTGAAGAGGCCGGTTTAGTGACATGCGTAGCAGAGATGGGCAACTGCCGTTATTACAGCGGGACGCATGCCGGAGTCATTCCCCATGCGCACTTTTGCTGTAAGGGATGTGGCAGGCTCTTTTGTCTGCCACCGCTTGAGGTGACGGCTTCCAGGGAGATAAGGTCCTTGGAGAAGATGGGATTTGAGGTACATCAATTGGTCGTCACCATAGAAGGTTTGTGCGCGCAGTGCAGAAGAAGGGAGGAAGGAAAATGAAACTAAAATTACAGATTGATATGTTGCTGTCCATTATCGCCATCATTCTTGTGGCGGCCCTTGTGCCGGCAGCGGAAGGGCAACCCCAGCTTGTGGCATTCACATCGGTACCGCCCATTGCCTATTGCATAGAGCGCATAGGCGAGGGAAGGGTTCAGGTATACTCCATGATAAGCCCGAGCGACGATCCCCATACCTTTGAGCCCAAGCCGAAGCAGATGGCAAGCTTGTCTAAGGCAGGCATATATTTTTCGACAGATTTTCCATTTGAAAGGGTCATCTTGCCCAAGATCAAGTCCTCCAACCCGAATTTAGCAGTAGTAGATGTCGGATACGGATTGCCCGTCTACGGGGACGAACAGGACCCGCATATATGGACGTCGCCGCTTGCCATGCTAAGGATAGCAGACAACGTATACCGCGGGATTATATCCGCAGACCCGAAGGGCGCAGAAGCCTACAGAAAAAACTTCCAGGATTTCTTGGGGGATATCGTCGCCTTAGACATCAAGATATGGGATACGCTCAAGGATGTCAGGGGCAAGAAATTCGTGGTCTTTCATCCTTCGTGGGGACGTTTCGCCAAAGATTACGGACTTACGCAAGTTCCAATCGAGGTAGAAGGAAAGGAACCGAAGGGTGCCGATCTGGCCCGCCTCATAGAAGAAGCGAAGGCCGAAGGGGTTAAAGCCATATTCGTATCGCCACAACATTCGAAGAAGGGCGCCAAAGCGGTCGCCGACGCGATAGGAGCCAGGTTGATAGAGATAGATCCTCTGTCAAAGGATTGGGCCAACAATCTATTGTCGGTTGCAAATACCTTTGCGAGGGTGTTGTAGATGGATCTTCAGGTTGCTTCGCCCTATGATATCCTCTTTGATGACGTTTGGTTTTCCTACAATAACTCCCCAGTCCTGCGAAGCGTGTCGTTTTCGGTTCCCCAAAGGGAGTTTTTGGTCATAATAGGGCCAAACGGGGGAGGCAAAACTACCCTGCTAAAGCTAATCCTGGGACTCTACGTCCCCCAAAGGGGCAGCGTAAGGCTTTTGGGAGGATTGGAGCCGACGCAGTGCTCGTACCTTTTGGGATATATCCCCCAAAACGCAAACATCAACCTGGACTTCCCCGTAAGGGTGTCGGACGTAGTGTTAATGGGCAGGCTTCGGGGATTAAAGTGCTTTTACACCAAGGAAGACAGAAGGATGGCACAGGAAGCCCTGGAGATGATGGGCATGAATGAGTACGCCCATGCCAGGATGAGCGAGCTTTCCCAGGGGCAGCGCCAGCGCGTGCTCATAGCGAGGGCGCTGGTTTCCAAGCCCAAGATCCTGCTTTTGGACGAACCGACGGCCAGCGTCGACGTGGAGGCACAAAGGATCCTCTATGATAAGCTGGAAGAACTAAACAAGGGCATCACCATAGTGCTCGTAAGCCACGACATGACGGTCATCACAAGCTACGCCACGGCCGTGGCCTGCGTCAACGGCACGGTTTACTATCACGATTCAAACGAGATAACCGCGGAGATGCTACAGATGGCCTACGGTTCCTGTCCCGTCGAGCTGGTGGCCCATGGCATACCCCACAGGGTGTTGGCAAAACACGACGGTGATCACGATGCTTGAGGCCTTGCAATACGACTTCATGCGCTATGCGGTGATTGCCGCCGTGCTTGCAAGCGTCATATGCGGGATAACCGGCACGATCGTGGTGAGCAAACGCCTGGTCTCCATGGCCGGAGGAGTGGCTCACTCCGCTTATGGTGGCATCGGCATGGCCTTGTTCTTCGGTTTCTCGCCGCAACTTGGAGCCTTAGGTTTTGCCCTGGTTTCTTCCTGCTTCATGGCATGGATTACGCTCAGGGCAAAATCGCGGGCCGACACCATAATAAGCATCATATGGGCGGTAGGCATGGCGATCGGCGTGATATTTTCAGACCTCACGCCCGGCTACGGAGCAGACCTGATGAGCTACCTATTTGGGAGCATATTGATGGTCACTAAGGGCGACATAATATCGATGGGCTTGCTGTGTCTTATCCTCTCTGCCTTCGTGCCGACATTTTACGGCCAGCTATTGGCCTACTCTTACGACGAGGAATACGCACGCACAAGGGGCATACCCGTCACCTTTCTGCACTTTGCCGTAATAGTGCTGATATCGTTTTCCGTCGTGCTGATAATCCGCATAGTAGGCCTTATCTTGGTCATTGCGCTTCTTTCCATTCCGCCCTACATAGCCGAAAGGTTTTGTCGTTCCTTGGCCGGAATGATGATAACTTCGACCTTACTAAGCCTCATCTTTTCGGTGTCCGGCTTGATGGTGGCATACAAATTTAACCTAACGTCAGGCGCAGCGATAATCGTGATCGCAGCGATTTGCTACTTTGCGACTGAGGTGGCATCTAGACGCAGGAGAGGGCAACAGTGAAGCGCAATATCCGAATGCCGTGGATTGTGTATTGACTAGCCAGGATCATCATGTAGATAATATGTGATATAATTGTCACATATCTAACGGACAAGGGAGTTGATTGCAAGTTGAAAATACAAGTGCTTGGCACGGGGTGCCCTAAATGTAAGAAGCTTGCCGATATGGCCGAAAAGGTTGCAAGAGAACTTAATCTCGACTACGAGCTCGAGAAGGTTACGGACATTAACAAAATAGTATCCTTCGGTGTCATGATCACCCCAGCCTTAGCGGTTGACGGCAAGGTCGTTATTGCAGGAAAAGTTCCGTCGGAAGAGGCATTAAAAGAGACATTAAAAAATATTTGTGGGTAATTAGATGATCTATAAGCATATTGTATAGATGAGCCTGCCTTTTGTTGCGTTAAATTCCTTTATCAGGGCAGACTCATCGACATATAAAACATATTTGTTTAAAAATTCCGCTTATTCAAGGCTGCCATAAATCATTCCAGCCAGCGAAGAAAGCAGCACCACAAGGGCTACGTACGTAAGGGTCTTTTTGGTACCCAGTACTGTTTTTATTACCAGCATGCTTGGCAATGATAGAGCAGGGCCGGCTAAAAGAAGGGCAAGTGCCGGTCCTTTGCCCATTCCTGCGCCCAAAAGACCCTGTAATATCGGCACTTCCGTTAGCGTGGCAAAATACATTAAGGCCCCAACGATCGAGGCAAAAAAGTTAGAAAAGATCGAGTTGCCACCCACCAGATAAGAGACGTAAGCGCTCGGGATGATGCCTTCCCGTCCGGGACGTCCGAAAAGAAAGCCTGCGATCAGTACGCCGGCAAAAAGCAATGGCAATACCTGAAGCGCATATCCCCAAGTTGCTCTGAACCAATCAGATATTTCCTCTTTGAACCATTTTCCCGCCGCAAACACTACATAGGATAGGCTGATCAATGCTGCTGTCCATTTAACGCTATGAAGTTGCGCCCAAAAACCTGCATCCACCTTAGGAGCTGCAATGTTTGCGAATATCAAGAAGCAAATCATGCCGGCCATAACTGATGCCGGCTGCCACAAAGGACGAGATGCACTTTCTTCGACTGAAACAGCGAAAATTTCCCTTCTTTGTTCTTCGTCCCTTCTAAATATAAATGCCATCGCCAGCCCAATTACTATGCTGAAAGAAATTGCACCGATAGCTCTGGCCAAGCCCATCTCGAAGCCCAACACCCTCGCCGTTAAAATTATGGCCAACGCATTGATAGCAGGTCCGGAGTAAAGAAATGTGGAAGCAGGGCCTATTCCGGCCCCCCTGGCGTAGATTCCTGCAAACAGAGGAAGAACGGTGCAGGAACATACGGCTAAAATCGTGCCCGATACCGCTGCAACCGAATAGGACACGAACTTGTTCGCACCGCTTCCGAGATATTTCATGACCGACTGTTGGCTGACGAAAACGGAAATGGCGCCCGCTATGAAAAAAGCAGGAACTAAGCAAAGCAGGACATGTTCCCTGGCATATTCATGAAGCATCGCCAGTGCCTCCGAAGCTGCGGCCGATACCCTGGGTGAATCTGTCGGTATAAAGTAAAAGAAAAGAAATGCGAACAGTATCAATGCGAATTTTTTTCTGTCACTCATCGAAATATCCCCTTTACCGCCCGTTTATCCTTGTTAAATTTCACTGCCGTCCTTGGAGCATGAACATTTGGAACAAAATTGAATTTCAACCTGATCGCCCAAAATGGCATGTTCAATGCATTGAAGCATGGGAATCAAGCAAGGTAATTTAAGACTGTAATAGATGTATAATCCGTCCCGCCTTTGCTCTATAATTCCCAAATCTTTCAGGATGGCCAAGTGTTTGCTGACAGTAGTTCTGTCGTAATCAAATAGGCTTGCAATTTCGCAGGCACACATCTCCCTTTCGCCCAACATTTCGATGATTTCGATGCGAATGGGATGTCCCATGGCCTTTAAGAGCATGGCCTTTTTGCGTTGGGTTTCGATTTCCACAGTTAATCCCTCCCGATAAATATGTGGCAATATTATCACATATAATGCAAGTGCGCAATTGAGTTAGGACATTAGGACATATTGTGGACGAAACGATAGTTTTGGCAAAGGAATTGGTGCTATCTCGGTACGCCATGAGGATGTATTTCAGGATATACGGTTGCAGGCTTTGTGGCCATGACACTAAGACTTATTTCCTTGACATCACAGACACAGGGATCCTATGGGCCTGAAATTCCTTGGTGTCAAGCAAATAAACTTAAGACCCCTTGACAACTTTTAGCAAGAGTATTATAAAAACATAAATATTAATACGATGGCAGGTTGTAGCTATGGTGACGAATCGAAATGCAGTTTGCGGATCATGCGGCAGTTGTTCCCGATCTTGGTCTTCCAGCCAAGACAGAGAAGGGTGTTGCTTTTGGCCGCGTGATCAGGTGTAGCGTAATTTAAAGTTTAAGCTAAGCTGTTAAAGGGCCGGAGGCGATACCTTCCGGCCCTTTTCTTATTCTTCCACGAGGAAGGTGGCAATGCGATGCATAGGGTATTGATCACGGAGCACATTCACGAAGAGGGCTTAAGGGACTTATACGAAGCGCCGAACATTGAGACGATCGTTCGGCTTGGCATGTCCAAAGAGGAGCTTTATGAGGCCGTCAAGGGCGCAGACGCATTGATTACGAGAAGCGGCACGGCCGTCGATGCAAAGTTGCTCGATGCAGGTAAAAACCTAAAGGTCGTTGCCAGGGTAGGAGTGGGAGTTGACAACATCGACTTGGAAGCTGCCAGCAAAAGAGGTGTAATAGTGCTGAACTCTCCGACGGGAAACACGCTGGCCGCCACAGAACTGACGATGGGCATGATTATCGCCGTGGCAAGAAAGATCCCCCAGGCAAATAACTCCCTGCGGAAAGGGGAGTGGAGGAGGGAGAATTTTCTTGGGACGCAGCTTTACGGCAAGACGCTTCTAATAATAGGGCTGGGGAGAATAGGTTCTTCCGTGGCCACGAGGGCAAAGGCCTTGGGAATGGAAGTCTTTTGCTACGACCCTTACATAAACGCGAAGAAGGCAGAAAACCTTGGGGTAAGGCGCTTAGATGACTTACATGGTGCTTTGGCGCTTGCAGACTTCGTAACCATTCACGTACCCTTAACGGGCGAGACCAAAAACATGATAGACGACGAAGCCCTTAGATCGATCAAAAAGGGAGCTTATCTGATCAACTGCGCAAGGGGAGGGATTGTGGACGAAAGGGCATGTGCAGAGGCGCTGAAGGAAGGTAGGCTGGCAGGAGCGGCCTTCGACGTTCATGCAGTCGAACCCCCAAAGGGAAGCCCGCTTTTTGACCCCGAGATAGCCGCCAAGGTGGTGCTAACCCCCCACATAGGGGCCAATACCAAGGAAGCCCAACAGGCCGTTGCAGAGATAGTAGTGAAAAATTTGATCAAGGCGCTAAACGGCGAACCTTACGAGAACGCCGTGAACATCCCCTACATGGAAAACAGGATGACGCTACAGGAAAGGGAATTTCTGTCCCTTGCAAGGAGGATGGGCATGATCGCCACCTGCGTGGTCAAGGAGCACATAGCCAAAATGACTGTGACCATGGCGGGCCCCTTATTTGAGGAATTCGAGCTTAACCTGCCCTTTGAGCTGCCCTACAGGTACATGCCCTTTACCACGGCCGCACTGAAGGGGTTGCTCGAGGTCAGGCTTGGCCCTGAGGTAAATGCCATGTCGGCACCGCTTTTGGCCAAGGAGCAAGGCGTCAGTATCTTTGAAAGCCGCACCGAGGCAAGGACGTACAAAAACATCCTCTCCGTGGAGATCAAGTCTCAAAACAAGGCGTTTTCCATGGACGGCACGGTGACCGAGGAGGGCAAAAAGCGAATAGTTCGCGTTGACGGTTACGAGATAGACTTCGTGCCGGAAGGTTGGATACTGCTTTTCTCGAACCACGACAGGCCTGGCGTCATAGGAAAGATAGGAACGCTGCTAGGAGACTATAATGTTAACATAGCAAATTTCGCCCTGGGCAGAAAGAACGGAAGCGGGCTTGCCATAGCAGCCCTGCAGCTGGACAGCAGCGCACCCAGGGAGATAATGGAAAAGATCCAGAAGGATGCTGATTTGTTGTGGGCACATCTCATAAACCTGAACGGGGAGTGAGGAAGTTGCGATATTATCTGATACGACATGGAGAGACGACCTGGAACGCCAGGGAAATATTTCAGGGAAAGCAAGATGCGCCATTGAGCGAGAAGGGCCTGATGCAGGCACAGCTTACATCAAACATTGCCACAAAGATAGGAAAAGCCACCGTATGGTGCAGCTCGCTTTTGAGGGCCAGACAAACAGCCAAGCCCCTGGCAGAAAGGGGCGGATACGAGATCCTCATCGACGATGGCTTGATGGAGATAGACCACGGCGAGTGGGAATGCCTGCACGTCGAAGAAGTAAAGCGCCTCTATCCGGAGCTTTTTAACCTGTGGCTCAGGCAGCCCGACAAGGTCTTGATGCCTGGGGGCGAGAGCCTGAAAGACGTGCAGGGACGTGCCGTAAAGGTGCTGGACAGGATAAGGCAACGAGGCGAAGGACAAGCCATCATCGTAACCCATGACGCAGTCATAAAATGCCTGCTGTGCCATTGGCTCGAGCTTCCCTTGTCGGGCTTTTGGCGTTTTAGGCTTGCCAACTGCAGCGTATCCATAGTAGAGGAAGAAGATGGAAGGGCCACCGTTCCGCTCCTTGGAGATATATGCCATCTGGGAAGCGGTTGGAGGTGGTCTGAGCAAAGATCGCTATGAGGCCGTCGCTTGGCATTTTCCTACGGAACCGCCCTGAGCATCCCTCCGTCGGCGACGATGGTCTGTCCCGTTATATAGCTGTTCGCCTCGGAACAAAGGAATGTGCACAATCGACCGTACTCCGATGGATCGCCATATCTTCCCATGGGGATTTGGCTTATCATGGCGGCACGGACTTGCTCCAAGGGCAGTTTTTTCTGCTCCGCCACCGCCCTGTCAAGCTGCTCTATGCGATCCGTTTGAAACCTTCCTGGGCCCACGGCGTTCACCAAGATGTTGTATGCGGCAACTTCCCGAGCAAGCGTCTTAGTCATGCCTATGACGCCCAGGCGAAATGTGTTTGATAGCATCAAGTTGTCTATGACCTCTCGCACTGACGAAGACGTCGAGTTTACTATCCTGCCCCAACGCATCCTCTTCATGTGGGGCAGGACCTGCCTTATGGCCCTCACATAGCTTAAGAGGTTCAGCTCAAAGGCCCTTTGCCAGACGTCATCGCCAAAGTCCTCGAACTTTCCGGGGGGCGGACCGCCGGCGTTGTTGACCAATATATGGACGGTGCCGTAGCGTTCTATGACAAAACTAACCAGATTCTCGATGTCACGAGCTTTGGTAACGTCGCACACGTAATGCAGCGGCTCGTTTCCGGTGCGCTCTTTTATGTCCATCCTGGCAGCGATCAGCTTGCTTTCGTTGGTAGAGGTTATCACTACCTTTGCCTTTTCCCCTGCAAGCTCCGTGGCGATCGCCTTGCCCAAGCCGGAACTTGATGCCAATACAAGGGCTACCCTTCCCTCAAGTCCAAGATCCATCCGACATCCCACCTTTTCTTTTACTTTGACCTTTTGACCTGGTCTATAACGGATTTGACCATTGCCCAGCACTGCTGCAACCCCAACGCTGCACCAATCAAAGCCCCCAAAAGGGGAAGCGATTCGCTCAGACCGTACTTTTCTGCAATACGAAGCCCAAGATAATAGCCAAGCAATATGAAGCCTGCGATCAAAAGCCCGGAGGAGGCTATCTTGGCAAATATCGCTATGTCCCTAAAGTCAATCTTCATCAAATAACGTCTCCAGGTGGTTTTTAAGCAGATCTATCAGCTTATTTGCCTTACTGTCGTCGAGACCTCCTATGATCAACCTTGTCTCGTCGTTAGACCTTTTAAGCACCACATGAAGCCCCAGGCTTTCGCCAATGGGCAGCTTCACCGATGATGATCTCTTTTGCTTGGCCGTTCCATTTTGTTTTAGCTTCCCGATCTCTTCTTCCAACCTTCGAACGGACCAGGACATCTCTGCTGCCCTTTTTGCAAGCAGGATCTGGTCATCGCTTGAGTCAATCCCCAAAAGGACCCTGGCATGACCTTCGGACAGCTCTCCCTTGTCAAGCATGTCCTGGACTTGCGAAGGCAGGTCGAGGAGGCGAAGCTTGTTGGTCACGGCAGGACGACTCCAGCCCAAACGGGAAGCCATCTCATCGTGGGTCAAACCGAAACGTCTTGTCAATTCAAAAAGCGAGCGAGCTACTTCAACGGGAGAGAGGTCCTCCCTCTGCAGGTTTTCCACCAACGCCACTTCAAGCGATTCGCTGTCGCTTAAATCGACAATCACGACGGGCACTTCCGCCAGGCCTGCAAGCTTGGCAGCCCTCCACCGCCTTTCTCCGGCGACTATCTCGTAGCGGTCGTTTATGCGCCTTACTATGATGGGCTGAAGCAGGCCGTGTTCCCTTATCGAGTCGGCCAGGGACAACAAACTTTCGTCCTTGATATTTTGCCGAGGCTGAAATGAGGAAGGGACCAGCTCATCGACGGAAAGAAGCGTATTTTTTCCTGTCTCGCCTTCCTCTTTTTCAATGGTCGGTTTAATGTCCCCGGAGGAGGCAAATAATGCCTCCAATCCCTTTCCTAAGGCCTTTTTTTGTTTAGCCATCTTTCTTCCACCTCCTCGGCCAAGGACATGTAAGCCATGGCACCGATGCACTGAGGGTCGTAGTAAATTACGGGCTGACCGAAGCTTGGGGCCTCCGAAAGCCTGACGTTTCTAGGGATGACGGTCGAAAATACGAGATCGGGAAATTGCCTTCGAACCTCGTCTGCCACCTCCTTGGAGAGGTTGGTCCGGCCATCGTACATGGTCAGGATCACTCCGCCAATGCGTAGCTTTTCGTTAAGATGGCGCTTAACGAGCTCTATAGTCCCAACGAGCTGAGATAGCCCCTCGAGGGCGTAGTACTCACACTGTATGGGAACGATCACCGATTCCGCGGCCACAAGGGCATTTACCGTCAAAAGGCCAAGCGAAGGAGGACAATCCACAAGTGCCAGGTCAAAGCCGTCAATCTTCGATAAGGCCTTGGCCAATCTGCTCTCACGGCTCAGCAATCCCACAAGCTCCACCTCGGCCCCCGCAAGCTCGAGCCTGGCAGGCAGGACGAAGACTCCCTTCCACTGCGTGGGGAAAACTGCCCTTTCAGGGCTTAAGTCATTTATAAGGACATCATAGACGCTGCAAGATAAAGTGCCCTTATCAATCCCCAGTCCGCTGGTGCTGTGGCCCTGCGGATCCATATCCACGATAAGGACTTGCCTCCCCCTGTAGCCTAAGGCAGCAGCTATATTCACGCACGATGTGGTCTTGCCCACGCCACCCTTTTGATTCGCAACGGCTATAATCCGCAAAAACCTCACCTCCACCATGGCCTTTTTTCGGGAATCCCAACCCTTCGAGGCAATCTCATCTCCGCATCACGGCTCTTTTGCCACGCAAAGATAAAAAGCTCCCTTTCGTCCAGGTCGTACTTCCAAACTTCAAGGCCGGACCATCCAAGCTTTCCTTCCCTGCCGTAAAACTCCCTAAGCTCCTCGAAGGCACGCGGGCCCTTGAAGGCCAGGCACCTCCCCCCCTTTTTTACGAGGGGAGAAAAATATTCGAGCAAAATCCCGAGATGCGACACCCCGCGCGCGGCAGCGACATCATAACGTTCAAAGTTTGAGAGCGCAAACTCCTCGACCCTGCCGCAGCATACCTGAACGTTTTTAAGCCCCAGATGCTGGATCATATCGCTTAACAGCTCGCATTTTTTTCGTATGCTGTCTAAAAGCACCACCGAAAGGTCGTTCCTGCATATGGCCCAGACAATTCCAGGCAATCCCCCTCCTGTCCCTACGTCCACGACCCAGGCATTACCGGGCAAAAGGGGCAGGGCCATGGCACAATCCATAACGTGAACATCAAATATCTCAATTGGGTCGTCGGAGCCGGTCAGCCTTGCCCGTGCGTTGGCCTTGGCCAGGATATGGGCGTAATACATGAGCTTTTCCTTGTTTTCATCTATGAGGTTTGATACGATGCCTGAGTCTATCTCCTTTAACTTCATCTCCACTATACCTTTCACCTCATATCGATAATATAATATTTTGCAAAAAGGAGGTATAGGATTGCGAATATTCGATGCAATCCTAAGGGGGCTCAAGGATTTTCCCGACGGAAACGTTAGCGATATCGTCCTTGGATGGTATGGCAGCGTCGTCGTGCTCAAAGACGGTCGTTACGGCCTGGGCTCCGTTCCTTCCGCCAAACATCTTGAGACCTTTGAGATTTCTTCCCTTCAGACTCGACATCTCCTACGGCTGTCCGCCCAGGAGCTGGCCGAGCTTCTGGTATCTCCCTACCCGCAGGAATTTGCCATAGCAAGCGCAGCAGCATCGGCACTGGCATCCATAAAGGTCCCGGGCATACCTCTGGAGGACTTCCTGGAGAGCTTGGACTCCAAGAAGCTATACATAATAGGATACGAGCGGCCGCTTGTCCTCCTATTTAATAATCTCAATTTAAAGCCCTGCGTCTTGGATGACTTGTCTCGAAAGCCCGGCGTACTGCCATCTTGGGTGGGACCTCACCTCCTAAACGACGCCGATTGGCTATGGATAACATGTCAAGCTCTGAGAGACAGGCAAATGTTATCGCTGGAAAAGTTGATAAAAAACACGAAAAAAGTAGTCCTCCTGGGCCCCGGCGTGCCATGGTTGCCCGATGTCCTGAGGGCCATGGGGATCAACTTCGTAGCGCAACCTCGTCCATTGCAGGATAAGGCCAGAGAGATATTTAACTACATAGCAGCGGGCGGCAACTACTGGGATCATGAGCTTTTCTCATGGGAAGTCCATCGACTATAGTGCCACGAATTTTGTGATAGCATAGAAACAAGAGAGGAAGATTAACGTTTGGAAAGGGGATGTTGCCATGTCCGGCAAAAGCATCTACGTGCGCAACGACAATTATCTTATAGTGCGACTCAGAGACGGCGACGACTTTTTTGAAAGGCTTACTGCCGTCCTGGAGGAGGAGAAGATCAGGTCTGCAATTTTGGTATCGGCAGTGGGAATGATGAGGGACGTCGAAATAGGGTGGTTTGGGGGCGAAGAATATCAAAAGAGAACCATGAGTGAGCCGATGGAGCTTCTTTCAATGACGGGATCGGTCAACGAGAAGGAAGATGGGAGCTTATTTATGCACCTCCATGTCGTGCTTGGCAGTTCGGCACTTAACACCGTTGGAGGACACCTCTTTCGTGCCACCGTGCACCAGACTAATGAACTGGTGTTTCTGCTTCCGAGGGGCATAACCTTGAAGCGCCTCACGGAAGGCGAAGGGTTGCTGCGGCTATTTCCCGAGCTTAAACGATAACTGAGATTCTAGAACATGGGTAGGGCGCGCAAGGCAACAAAGGCGAGAGGCAGGATGAGGTTTGACCGAAAGGCGCTTCTCGCCTTCCTGTTCATCTGCCTTTTACTGCTTTTCAATGACCTGGGCGAGGATCAGGCGCTTGTGGTCGATGTCATCGACGGCGATACCATAGTGGCACTGACCGATCGGGGACAAAGGGAAACGATAAGGTATCTGCTCATAGATACTCCGGAACTCCACCATCCAAATCGAGGCAGGGAAGAGCTGGGGGAGGAGGCCAAAGGCTTTAACGCATCGCTCGTATTAAATAACAAAGTTAGGATAGAGTTGGACAAACAGGAAAGGGACAAATACGACAGGCTGCTTGCCTACGTATGGGTAGATACGAGCCAGGGGGAAAGGATGGTCAACGAAGCGCTCGTGGAGGAGGGGCTTGCCTTGCCCTACATCATCCCGCCAAACGGAAAATATTTAAACGCCATCATGGAGGCGACCAAGCGTGCGCGAAGCAGAAACGTGGGGCTTTGGAAGAGGGCACAGGGCAGGATATTTACCCCCGATCAGATTTACTCCGAATTGCCCTACCTGGCAGGCAGCTTCGTTACGATAAAAATTAAAATTGATAAGATCGAAAAGTCGGGCTCAAGGTGGATATTATCGCAGGGGAAATCAAAATGCCGCCTGGTCATTTACGACAACCATGAATACCTGCTCCCCGTCAAAGACTCCCTGATCGGAAGAGAGGTTAAGGTCGTTGGCAAGGTAGCTGCTTCTCATGCGGGAGCTGAGATAGTCATATCAGATCCTGCCCAAATTATCTCGAAAAGCCCTGCATTTAGGTGAGTAAAATTACGGTATCCAATCAATGGGCTGTACATGGTAAGATAGCATTAATGGAGGCGATTAAAAATGTTTAAACTGATTAGCAGTAAAAAAGGTGTTGTCCTGTGGGTACTTCTTTTTTGCATACTGTCGCTGCTGGCGCCCGATATAAGCCTATCTGCAAATTTCTTCAGCGAACTTGACATCGACGAAGTATCATTGAAGGGGCATAAGCTTCACATTAAAGGGCATACCGACCTGCCTCCGGGGTCCAACCTCCATATAAAGGTCTCCATTCCCAATTTGGACGACAACAAGGGAAAGGATCACGACGTAAAGGTTCATATCACGCCGGGGAACTTCTTCGTAATGATAGACCTCCCAAAGGAATGGAATGGGGGCGGCATTAAGTTTTTGACCCTAAAGGCAATCTTTGATCCCCATGAACAGCCCAAAAACGTCAAGGCTCAGGTAGGCAAGAATGGGGAAAACCTGAAAGGTCCTAAGGTGAAGGCAGAAAATGGCAAAAAGATAATGATAGCATTTAAAAACGTAATTTTTTGATGAGCCGATAAGGACCTGCCCTATATTGAGGTGATAATTTGTCATGAAAACCAGAAATAAATACCTATTGATCGCATTGGCAGCTGTCATAGCCATCGTTGCGCTGGCTGTGGCAGGTGTTAACATGGGCACCGGTATCGTCAAGGAAATGGCGCCAAAGGCAGCAAAGGACGCTTTAGGCATCGATTTGACCTTGAAGGCCGTCTCCGGCAACCCCATAAAGGGCTATTCGCTTAAAGGAATTGTCCTATCGAAAGGATCCGAGGAGATATTGTCGATCGATCAAGTTGGAGCCAGGCCCAGCCTCACCTCCCTGATCAAGGGAAAGGTGTACGTGGCCTCCCTAACCTTAAACGGAGCCCATTTCGATTTCGATAAAACTCTTGAACTTGCAAAGAGCTTTAAACCATCTGGGGCCGGCGAGGGGTTGCCCCTGGGCTCGATTTTCATAAAATCCAGCGAGATAAAGGGGCCCTTTGGCACCATTGATTTAAAGGATGTCGAGATAACGCCCCATTTAAACGTGATCAAGGCCAAGCTTGACGCCTCGTACAACGGTCTGTCCGCCAAGGGCAACGCCGCGTTATCGATCATAGATGGGGTAAAAATTGAAGAGCTTAACCTCAAAATAGCAGAGGGTGAAATTTCTCTCTCGGGGCCTGTGGGTCCTGAGCTAGGAGTAGAGGGGACGATCAAAAACCTCGACATTGAGAGAATAAAGGACATCTGGGCACCCCTAAAAGATCAGAAGCTGGCGGGAAAGCTTGGGGGGCACATCAAACTAACGGGCAAAATACCCGACATACGTGGAACCGGCGATATAACCTTTAATGACGGCATGCTGGTTGGCGTTCCCGTGAAGCGGGCAAGCGCCAACTGGAAATACGAGGGGGAATCCATTTCCTTCAGCGACATAAGCGCTGACGTCTTAAACGGCACGGTCAGCGGGGGGCTTGCCATGTCATTGAGAAACCTTCCTCCCCATTTGAACTTAAATCTCCAGGCCAAGGAAATAAATTTGGATACCATAGCAAAAAGCTATCCGCAGGTTTCAGGCATGCTTTCAGGAACGCTTGACTCCGTGGCGACGAACTTATCCGGGATGCCCATGGCGCTTTCCGGCAGCGCCTCCCTGATCGCAAGCAATCTCACCGTTAAGGGCCAGCCCCTGAAAGACGTTAAGGCTACCCTGCAAATCAAAGAGGGCAAAAGGATAAATATCAATGCTTCTTCGCGCTGGAACGATGCCCCCATAAAGGCAGTCGGTTATGTAGACCTTCCCGGGGGACCTTCTGTGGACCTGACCCTGTCATGGCAAAGAGCATCGATCGAAAGGATAAAAGCCCTTTTGCCGGCCTTAAAGCAATTGCCCATAAAGGGATACCCGTCGGGCGAAATTGCGGTAAGAGGGTCGCTTAAGGACATATCCTTACTTGCAATTTCCGGCAAGGTATGGTCCGACAGCCTTACGGTTGCAAAGGAGGAGATCAAGTCGCCTGTAGCAAACTTTAGGTTTAAGGGCAACGAATTAAACATCGATGCTTTTTCCGCCTCCTGGCGTAAGGCAAGCATAAAGGGCAAAGGCGTAATTTCCGGTTTGCCTAAGGCCGCCACCTTGAACGTTGAGGGAAACGTCCACGGATTGAACGTATCCGACTTGGATCAATTCGTACCTCAACTATCTCAATACAACATCTCCGGAGTCATTTCGTCGCAATGGACGTTGAAGGGGCCCTTAAACTCCCCTGAACTTTCGTTGGACTTCAATTCCGACAGGCTATCCCTTTCAGGGATAACCGTGAAGGGTATCACCGGCAGCACGAGCTTGAAACCACTCGCTAAACCAATTGCAGGCATAAGTGCTTCCATAAGGGCTTCGTCCTTAGGGACCCCTTCCTTTGCGTTGCTGCAAGACCTATCAGTCTCCATAGACGCAAGCGCCGACAAGATAAACATCGGCCAAGCCAAGGGAAACCTTTTTGGCGGCGAGCTTCAAGCCTCAGGCCAAGTGACGATGCCGACCGGCAAAAGTCCGCAAATCACCCTGACAGCCACGGCAAACAAAATCAAGCTGTCGCACGTCAAGGACCTTGGTTTCGCCTTTCCCCTGGAAGGAATGGCCGACGTGAAGGCCAACATTACGGGCTCAATACCTGACCTCTTGATATCGGCAGAAGCCTCTTCCCCGGAGCTGACCATAGCCGGCTTTGTCCTTTCAAACGTGGCTGCAACTGTGGAAGGCTCTCAAAAAGCTCTACAGATTAAGTCGTTAACCGCTAAGGCAGGAGGAGGCAGTTTGACGGCGAGCGGAAGCGTCAACTACGACAAGGCCGTAAATTTGAAGCTCGATTTAACCGGCAACGGATTGGATCTGAAGGAGCTATCTAAAAAGATCGATGAGAAGGACAAATATAAGATAAACGGGACTATGGACATAACGGCCTCCGTGACCTACGACGAAAAGGGCCTTAAGGGACATGGGGAAGCTAAATCTCCTCAAGCCGGCATTTATGGGCTTAAGGCTACCGACATAAAGGTGCCCTTCTCATTGGCAGATAACAAGCTGACATGTCAGAACATAAGCGCCAGCTTCTACGAGGGCTCAGTGGCGGGAGTAGGTTCCATCTCCCTGGCAAGCACCAAGTGGGACGCCTCGGCAACCGTTACGGGCACAAACCTAGACTTGCTTTTGCACGACCTCTTCCCCCTGGAGGGGCATATAACCGGAAAGGCGAAGATCCAATTTAAGGGCAACGGGCTTTTGGGCAAACACCTTGACGGCAGCGGCTCGTTCAGCGTCAGCGAAGGGCATGTTTCTGATTTTAAGATTGTAAAGACGATAGCCAAGGCTTACGGCAAGAGCACCATAGACTACAGGTCCATTGAAGGAAGATATACGCTAAATTCCCTGGCACTGACGCTGCTTCCGGGCACTCAGGCTTACGCTCCCAAGGGAGATCCCATGTATACCTACTTTGGGGCTGACGGCACCGTCAAATACGACGGCAAGCTCAACCTATCCTGCTATGGCAACCTTAACGTCCAGGCGATCAACGCCATCGTGGGCGGCATAAAAGGCGGAGTGCTCGCAGCAGAAAGCCTGGAGTCCGCCCTGGAGGGGTTCTTAAGCGGTTTGTTGCAGGCAGGACAAAAATCCGATTACAGAGACGTAACCTTTAAGCTGACAGGTACGATCAAATCTCCAAAGATATCGAACTTCAACGTCTCAAGGCCCGAAGGCGAAACGGAAAGCTCACAGGACATCACATCCATACAGGGTGAGACGCCTGGCGAAACGAAACAGGAAAGCCCTGAAGACGTGATCAAAAAGACGATACTTGAAAAGATATTCAACCAGTAAAGCTAAGGGGCCTGTGGCGGGGGATATGTCCAAGGCCCCTTAGCTTTACTGCTTTACCTCAGATGCCGCCCTTCGGTTAGCTATCTCCAGCAACACCTTGGCCGACAAAAGCAGCGACTTTACCTCTTCCGAGGCCTCCGCTTCTCTCAGGGCATCGTTTAGGCTCGCCAACAAAAGGTCCATCTCCTTGACCATCTCCTGCAGATCCGGGGTCCTTTCTGAAGGCGCCTCCGTCCTTCTTTCAACGGTAGGTCTTCCTCGGGTAAGCAACATCTCATAGCCCATTTGCGGGACTATGACTTCGTAACCTAGCTTTCTAATTTCACTTGCCAGGGAGTTCGAGGCGTTCCTTTCGCCGTGGGTCACTATGAATATGGGCTTCGTCTTAAAGTTCGACGCCCAGGCAATGAGGTCGTCCTTCCCCGCATGGGCCGAAAAACCGCCAATAGTATGCACTTTACATTTAACTGCGACCTCCTCGCCAGCCACCTTCACGAACCTGGCCCCATCTATGATCAGACGCCCCAGGGTACCAGAGGCCTGATATCCAACGAATATCAGGTGGCTTCGCGGGTTCCAGAGGTTATGTTTGAGGTGATGGACTATCCTTCCTCCATTTGCCATCCCGCTTCCCGCGAGAACAATGGCGAACGAAACGTCGTTGATCATCTTGGACTCCTCAGGCGTCGTCACTTCCCTAAGGCCCTTGGGGCTAAAGGGGTCGGTATTTTTCAAAAGCCTTTCCTGGATTTCAGCCGAAAGCAGGGAAGAATATTTTCTGTAGACATCCGTGGTCTTGACGCCCATGGGAGAGTCAAAATAGATTGGTATATCCTCCTTTAATATGCCTGTCTCCTGGAGGACGACAAACTCGTAAAGCAGCCTTTGCACCCTGTCAACCACGAAGGTCGGTATCAAGATCTTCGAGCGATCCTTTAGGGACTCCTCGATGATAGAGGCAAATTCCCTCCTCGTGTCCTCGAGGTTTTTGTGGTTTCGGTCCCCATAGGTGGACTCTATTATCACGTAGTCGGCGTCGTTGATGACGGCAGGGTTCCTGTCCAATACCGTGACCTGTTGTCCCAGGTCACCGGAAAAGACCAGCTTGACGCTTTCCTCACCTATCCAAACTTCGATCATAGAGCTACCCAAGATATGGCCAGCGTCCCTGAAGCGGGCCTTGACCTTGGGAGCAACCTCGTATATATCATCATAAGAAAGAGGGGCAAAGTACTCCATCGCCCTATCAATGTCTTTCTCCGTAAACAGCGGAGATACGGAAGGAAGCCCCTTTCTCCTGTTTTTGCGCGTCTTCCATTCGGCTTCCTCGCGCATTAAACGTGCAGAATCCCGCCATAAGATCTCGCACAGCTCAAGGGTGGGCGTCGTCGCGTAAATCTTTCCCTTAAAGCCCCGCTTTACAAGAAGGGGGATGCGGCCCGAATGATCCAAATGGGCATGGGTAAGCAAAACAGCGTCAACGGTGGTCGGGTCAAAGGGGAAGGGTTCACTGTTTCTTCTATCTTCATCTCGACCCTGAAAGATCCCGCAATCCACCAGCAGTTTGCTTCCATCATGCTCAATGAGATAATTAGATCCGGTCACCTCTCCGGCGGATCCGTAAATGCCAAGTCGCATCTTTATGTCCCCCTTTCAGACATCAATCGTTGAAGAAATTTGCGTATCTTTCAAGGGAGACGACCTCGTCAAAGGGCTTGCGCGGCCTGGGCTTTGGATCCTCTGCAGGGTAGCCAAGGGTTACCAAGGTCAAGATCGTCATGTCCTTAGGGATGCCGAGGTCTAGGCGAACCTCGTCATAAAGCTCCCTGTTTATTGCCGTAACCTCATTGGCAAAGGCACCCACGATGCAGCTGCCGACGCCTTCGTGTCTGGCCTGGAGTATCATGAAGGCAATTGCCAAGGAGATCTGTTCATACAGCCTGGCGATCAGCACCTCTTCGCCCCTCAAAAGGGGGTTATAGGCGGGATCATTTAAGGACCTTTTTACCCTCTCCTCGTCGAAGCTTTGACCCAGAGCCTCAGACAGGGCCTTCATCTGCCTTATCCTCTGCTCCCTGGACCATGCGCTGCGATCACCGCAACAAACGATCACCGTGTCAGCCGTCTCGACGAAGCGCTGTCCTACCGCCAATTGGCGCAGCTTCGACTTCATCGTCTTATCCCTTACTGCAATGAAATGCCATGGCTGCACGTTAGACCAGCTTGGAGCACGCCTTGCCGCATCCAGGATCCTTTTGAGCACGTCATTTGGAATGGGGCGTTGCTCGTACCTCCTGATACTCGCCCATCTGGCTATCTCCGGAATAAGCTCGCTCATTGGCCTCATCATCTCCTCATCTAAACTAAACCTTACAATAAAAGTATAACACAGGGAGGAGTGCTGACTTGGGTCATTGATATATTATGTATACATATCAATCAACTTCAAACTTTTTGACCATATCCTCGAACTTCAAAGGGCCTACGTGCATATCCTTCACCACCAGATTCTCGTCGAGAAAGTAACTGGTAGGGATGTAACGCACCAGATACGTTTCGGCCACAGAGCCCTCAACGTCCAGGTAAATCGGGAAGGTCAGGCCTTGCTTTTTCACGAACTCCTTGACGGCATCCTTGGACTTTTCCGAAAGGGTAAGGTTAATTGCGACGATATGCACCTGTTTGCCATATTCCTCAAAGAATCGCTCAAACTCCGGAAGCTCCGACCTGCATGGAGGACACCACGTGGCCCAAAAGTTGAGCAATACCGGCTTTCCCTTTAAATCGGAAAGCTTAAAGGGATTGCCGTTTAAGTCGACCACTTCAAAATTGGGCGCCACACGCCCCTTCTGGACAAGTGACGAAGCGCTAGCTTCATAGACAAAGCATATAGCGAACAGCAACGAAAAAAGCAATACAGGTATCGATAGATTAACCGCTCTTATGGCCTTCATGACATCAACCCCCTGTAAAATAAACGGCATACCTGGAAAAGAAATCGAGGTACATCAAGGCTCCCACGGCGACCAGCATCGCGCCAGCGATCTTTTTGACGTATATCAGCTTTGTCGTATGCCTTTTTATGAAACCTTCAAACCAATCCACAAATAGGGCCACGACCAAAAATGGCAATCCAAGCCCCAAGGAATAGGCAAGCAACAGCAACATGCCTACCGAAACCGTATCGCTGCTGCTTGCCATGATCAGTATGGAAGCCAGTATAGGGCCGACGCAGGGAGTCCAGCCGGCAGAAAAGGCCATGCCCATCAAAAACGCCTTGACCCAAGAAACCTTTGGCAGCTTTATCCCTACAGATCGCTGCCGATCCAGCGACAACAGGTCAAACAGGCCCATCATGTAAAGGCCCAGAAGAACGATGAAGGCGGCGCCGACTTTTCTTATCAAAAGCTGGTTTTTGATCAAAAGCCTTCCCAAGGCCGTGGCAGAGGCTCCAAAGAGGACGAACACGACGGAAAAGCCTGCGACGAAAAGGAGGGCATGGGAAAAGGCCTTAAGCCTTCTTGCGCCTTCTCGCCGGCCAGAAACTTCAAAGGAGTCTCCGGCCAAGTAGGCGATGTAAATAGGTATCATGGGCAAAAGACATGGCGACATAAAGGACAATAATCCGGCTATAAAGGCAATCCCAAAAGACAGGTTTGACACTGCTTCATCCTCCTATACCTAGGATAGGTATATTATAACATTTAAAAAAGAGCCAGGGCTTCGGCTCTTTTTTAAAATTTTTAATATCGTTTGCTCCCCGTCCGGGGCTTATCTGCAATGCAAAAAGCAGGCCACAAAATGACCATTTCCAACATCCACTAAGGAAGGTTCTTCTTTTCTGCATTTTTCCATGGCATGCTTGCACCTGGGGTTAAACCTGCAGCCCGATGGAGGATTTGCCGGCGACGGAACGTCTCCTTCCAGGATGATGCGTTGACGTTGACGTTTGGGATCGGGAACCGGTATAGCAGAAAGCAAGGCGTGAGAGTAGGGATGCAAGGGGTTGTCGAAAAACTCCACCTTAGATGCCATCTCCACGATCTTTCCCAGGTACATGACGGCAATACGATCGGATATGTGCCTTACCACGGCTAAATCGTGGGATATGAACAGATAGGTCAGCTTAAGCTGTTCCTGAAGATCCTTTAGTAAATTCAATATTTGGCTTCTTATTGAGACATCCAGAGCTGATACCGGCTCGTCGCAGACGATAAACTTCGGCTTCAAAGCCAAGGCTCGCGCGATGCTGATCCTTTGGCGTTGTCCTCCAGAAAATTCATGGGGATACCTGAAGCGATGTTCCGGGAGCAATCCGCATCTCGACAAAACTTCAGCTATATAATCATCGAGTTCCTTTCTGGAACATAGGCCATAATACCTTACCGCTTCGCCAACTATCTCGTTTACGGTCATTCGGGGGTTTAAGCTGCCGTAGGGGTCCTGAAAGATGATTTGCATTTTCTGCCTGACGTCACGAGGATCATGGCGCAATTTAACGCCGATTTCCTCACCCATGAAAAAGGCCTCACCGCCTGTCGGTTCGAGCAAGTGAAGTATAGTTCTTCCCATAGTGGTCTTTCCGCAGCCGGATTCTCCAACCAACCCCAAGGTCTCCTGGTCGTCAATATGGAAGGAAACATCATCTACGGCACGAACGTACCCAACTGTCCTCCTGAATACTCCCCTTTTAATGGGAAAGTATTGCCTTAAGTTCTTAACCTCCAAGAAATGAATCCCTTGGGTCATCGCGAGGCACCTCTGTCGGTAGATTTTGATTCGTACAAAAAGCATCTCACCGCACGCCCGTCCTTAAATACATAAAGCGGAGGCATTTCCTCGGAACATTTTGATAAGGCCCTGTCGCAACGGTTATGAAAACGACATCCTTTGGGAAATTCAAATGGGCTGGGCACAAAACCCGGTATCACGTGGAGTTTATCAAGGTCTTTATCAACTCTCGGAATTGAGGAAAGCAGCCCCCGGGTGTAAGGATGTAGCGGTTCGTAGAAAAGAGGAACTACGGGCGCTTCTTCCACTATCAGCCCTGCGTACATGACGACCACCCGTTGGGCCATCTCAGCTATGACGCCAAGATCATGGGTTATCAACATTATGGCCGTGTCGAACTCCCTCTGCAGATCGTTCATAAGGTCCAAGATTTGGGCCTGAATCGTAACGTCCAAAGCGGTGGTCGGTTCATCGGCGATGAGCAGTTCAGGCCTGCAGGCCAAAGCCATGGCTATCATGGCCCTTTGACGCTGTCCTCCTGAAAGTTGATGGGGGTATTCGTCAACCCTGCGACCCGGATCGGGCATGCCAACAAGCTGCAGCATCTCGATTGCCTTGGCCTTGGCCTCCCTGCTGCTCATGCCTTGGTGAAGCATTAAGGGTTCCATTATCTGATAACCAACCGTCAACACCGGATTCAGGCTCGTCATGGGCTCCTGAAATATCATCGAGATCTTGTTACCCCTTATTTGCCGCATCCTGTCTTCCGTGGCGTCAGTTAGATCTTCCCCCTTGAAGATGATCTTCCCGCCAGCTATCCTGCCTACAGGCTTAGGAAGAAGCTTCATTACCGATAGGGCTGTCACGCTTTTGCCGCATCCCGACTCTCCCACTACGCCAACGGTCTCTCCAGGATCAATGTTAAAGGTCACTCCTTCGACGGCCTTCACAAGACCTCTGTCCGTATCGAAATACGTCTTAAGATCCTTGATCTCCAGCAAGCTCAACGACCTCACCTACCTTTTGAGCCTGACGTCCAAGGCGTCCCGCAACCCGTCTCCAAGGAAGTTGAAGGCAAGCACAGTGTAAATTATCGCAAGGCCCGGAAATATGGCCCACCACCACTTGCCAACGCTCAGATATTTTTGGCCCTCGGAAATCATGAGGCCCCAACTTGGAGTCGGAGGCTGTGCACCAAAGCCCAAAAAGGCCAAGCCGGCTTCGGTTATGATGATGCTGCCCATGCCCAGCGTTGCCTGCACTATAACGGGAGCGATCGCGTTGGGAAGGATATGTTTAAATATTATGGTCCTGCGCGGCAGACCCAAAGCCTTAGCGGCCTCAACAAATTCCCTATCTCGCAAGGATATGAACTGCGCCCTGACAACCCTAGCTATGCCAACCCAATTTACTAAACCTATGGCAATATAGACGACCCTGAGACTGGGACTTTGAAAGACCGCTATCACGGCCAAGACGAATAGCAAAAAGGGAAAGGCGAACACGACGTTGATAAGCCATGATATCAGATCGTCGACCCACTTGCCTATATACCCCGCCATTGCCCCCAATGGCACGCCTATTAGAAGCGAAACTACGGTAGCAAATATGCCTATCTGAAGGGAGATCCTCGACCCGTATATTATCCTGCTTAGTATATCGCGACCATATATATCGGTACCCATCAAATGGCGCAGGCTCGGAGGGGCAAGCCTCGCTTGTGCGCCCTCGCTCCATATCAGCTGCTCTATGGGATCGTATGGTGCGATAAGGGGAGCAAAAATTGCCACCAAGATGACCGATAGGGCCATGACCAAACCCACCATGGCCAATTTATTCCTCTTAAACCTTAGCCATGCCTCATACCAAAGACCGCCTGATTTGCTCTTTTTAGTCATGTTAAAATCACCTTAGTCGTAACGTATCCTGGGATCTATGAACCCATAGGAGATGTCGACGATCAAGTTGGCCACCAAAAATATGACGGCCATAAAGATGACAGTGCCCCTTATCATCGGAAAATCTCGCGCCACCAAGGCTTCGACTGCCAGCCTCCCCACTCCAGGCCAAGCAAATATGGTCTCCGTCAAGACCGCCCCGGAGAGCAAATCGGCCACCTCGGTGCCAACTATTGTCACTACGGGAATGAGGGCGTTCTTCAGGGCATGCCGCATGACCACAGCTCTTTCGTGCAATCCCTTCGCCCTTGCCGTACGAATGTAGTCCTGGGTCATCACTTCGAGCATGCACGATCTAGTCAGCCTTGCGATGAGGGCCGCAGGTCTAACGCCTAGCGTGATGACCGGAAGTATAAAATATCGCCAATCCCCAGGAACGTATCCGACTCCCGGTATCAAATGAAGCGTATAGGCAAAGATCAATAAAAGCAGCAACCCTACCCAAAAGACGGGTGCACTGATGCCGGATATGGCGATGAACATCGCCGAATAGTCAAATATGGAATACTGCTTGACGGCAGATATTATCCCGGCAAGTATCCCTAATATGGAGGCCAATATCATGGCCCAAAAAGCCAACTTCAGCGTAGCTCCGAAACGCGTCATTAAAGCATCAACAACCTTTTCATTATTTCGGTAAGATACGCCAAGGTCACCTCTCGCTAAATCCTTTAAAAATCTTACGTATTGCTTATGGATGGGAAGGTCCAATCCCAAATCCGCCCTGATACGGGCCAACGTCTCCGGATCACCCCTTTGTCCCATCATTAGCCTTGCCGGGTCTCCGGGCACGATGGCCATAAGAATGAACACAATGGTAACGACGCCCCATATGACGGGAACTGCATATAACAGCTTTCTAACTACGTAAGAGAACATTCGCCTGCCCCCTATCTCGATTAGAGGCGGGCTAGCCCGCCTCTAATCCGTCCTTATTTCGCGATCCAAACCACGTCAAGCGGAGTGCTGTAGTCTCCAAAGGCCGGGAGGTGCACGTTCTTCAGCCGTTCTTGGGCAAGTAAGCTGGTAGTGTAATGGAACAAGAACAACCAAGGCGCATCGTTAACAATAATCTGCTCAGCCTCCTGGTAGAGCTTCATTCTCTTGTCCCAATTTGTCTCGACTCGCGCCTGGGCAAGTAGCTCATCTACCTTTGGATTGCTGTAGAACGAGTAATTCCCCTTGGATCCATGGTTGGAGGAGTGCAATAGGACGTAAAGGAAGTTATCCGGATCGGCATAATCGGCAACCCATCCCATCCTAAACATCTGGGTCTCACCACGCTCACACAAATCCAAATGCACTCCCCAGTCTAAGACCTTTATGTTGATGTTGATGCCAACTTGCTTCAGCTGTGCCTGGATTGCCTCCGATATGAGGGTATGTCGAGGATCGTTGTTGACGTTCAAGTCTACGGTTATTCCCTTGGGGTATCCTGCCTCCGCCAGCAATTGCTTTGCTTTCTTGGGATCGTATTCATATCCCTTCAGGTTAGGGTTGTATCCGGGCATTCCCGGGGGAAGGATACCCTTGGCCGGAAAATAACGGCCATGTATGACTAGCTCGTTTATGGCCTGTCTGTCAACGGCATAGTTGAAAGCCTGCCTTAGCTTTAGGTTGTCCTTAAAGGGAGGTTTGGCATTGTTGAAGCCATAATAATATGTCCCAAGCTCAGGACGTTCTTGGAGAAGATGTGGATATTTGGCCTTTATTTCCTCGTAATACTCATCAGGGGGTGCAGGAAGGACGTCTATGTTTCCTTTTTTAAACTCTTCGTAAGCTATGGTGTTGTCCGGAATTATGACGACCTCCACACCGTCAAGATAGGGAAGTTGCCTGCCAGCAGAGTCCTTCTTCCAATAATCAGGGTTTTTCTTGTATACTAGTCGTTGATCGTGATCCCAGCGTTGAAGTATAAAAGCTCCGGTGCCGACAGGATGGAAGTTAAACTCCTTTCCCCATTTTTCTGCATCCTCCTTAGGTACGACTACAAAGGTATTGTATGCCAGAACGCTTAAAAACGGGGAAAAGGGGTAATCCAGATCGAACTGGAGGGTGTAATCGTCTATGACCTTGATGCCCGTCCACTCCTTGGCCTTGCCGTCCACGAAGTCTTTGTACCCCTTTACCATGTCGATGAAATAAGCGCGGGGAGAATTAACCTTAACCAGTCTCTCGAAGGAGTACTTCCAATCTTGAGCCTTTACCTCGCGTCCGCCGTTCAAGGTCGGTTTGCCCATCGATTCCCTGTGGAATTTGACGCCTTTCCTTAGGTGAAACGTCCAAGTTTTGCCGTCGGGACTGGCTTCCCAACTTTCAGCCAGTCTAGGAACGATCCTTTTGCCGTCGGGATCATTATCGACCAGCATGTCGAACATAAGATATACATTTCTAGAAGAACTAGTATCTGTCGACATTGCTGGGTCGAGTTTCGGCGGATCGCTGACCTCACGCCACCTTAATACGCCACCATACTTGGGTTCCTGAGCCACGGCCCCCGAAACCAAGAAGGCCACCGAAAGACAGATTGCGGCTACCAACAACAACGCCAACCGCTTTCTCATAAAGCTTCGCCACCTTCCTTTTATGTTTAAAGCCTATTGCGTTAAAACTCTTCAAATAAGCCGGGGCGGCATATTTATCACGGCATTGGATATTGGCCCTTTAGCAATTCGCCAATCCAGCTCCATGAGCAGTGGACTTAAGTAACGCTCAGCGCTATATAGGCAGGCAGGATCTCGATATGAAAAAAGAACTAACAATATGTTCGGATGTTGATACGTCGAATTGCACGACATTTCAATTGAAATAATGTATTGCTGTGTGTATCTATTGAGGTTGTAAGTAATCTTAAGGGCTTTTATTTAAATTTAACCAACTTAGACTATGAGCTTATAATATTAAGCCTGAATAGAAAAGTCAATATATTTTGAACAATGAACATTGCAACGTTATTTTTACCACTATAAAGAACATTTTTAAAAACCATCTAAATATTCAGTGCTTGTCAGAAAACAAGCATGCATATTACATATAACTAATAATATGATTAATCATAATCAAATTACCGTTATGGTAAAAATTATTGAAATATCGATCAAATCTGGCCGATTACGACCTACTTTTGGTCGCCGTACGGCAAATCGTCGAAGTCTATCTTCTCCTTTTGAAGGTCTCCGTGGCGCGAGACCTTGACCCGCACGAAGCCCTCACCGTGCGGTATTTCCTTAATGGATCGATCCATTTTCACCCTGGAGACCGGCCAGTACCTTACCCCGATCGTAGTGGTGTATTCAAACAAAGCCTTAACTGCCTGATCAATTTTTCCGGCATCCACTAAAAGCCTTAGCACAAATACGGGCCTGTTCTTTTTGCCCAATCCCTGAAGCAGATGAACCTCCATTGATAACTCCTGCAGTTTCCCTATGGCATAACCGATCTCTTCGCCCGTTATATCGTCCATGGTGGTCTCGATCATGACCGTCTCCTCAAAGCTCTCATCTTCGACGAGGGTGGCCCTCAAGACGTTTGCCACCTCAAAGTCCCTGCTTCCGGCACCATATCCGACCTTTTGCGGCACCATGGACGGAAGGGCCTTGCAAAAATCAGCGGATACGGCAAGAAGGGACACCCCCGTAGGCGTCGCCAGTTCCCCTTCTGCCATGCTTCCGACTAAGGGAATCCCCTTATCGGATGCGATGGCAGTCACGGCAGGAACGGGCACGGGAAGAAGGCCGTGACAGGTATTTACGGTTCCGCTTCCGACACAAACGGGGGTGGAAAACACCTTTTGGGCTCCAAGGCTTTCAAGGAGCATGAAGTACCCCAAGCAGTCTATGATGGTATCGAAACTTCCCGCCTCGTGCAGATGAACCTCATCAACATCCTCACCGTGTACCCTCGCCTCGGCTTCGAGCAGGCATAAGACCGCTTCTTTTGCCTTTTGCCTGGCCCAGCTTGAGGCGCCTACCTCCTTTGACGTTCGATCTAAGATGTCGAACATCTCGTGTCCGTGCCTAGCATGAAAGTGTTCGTCGAGCTCTATCTCTACCCTCGTGGACGCTATGGCCCTCTTTTTTACCCTTTCTTTTCTGATAGATATGCCCGCAAGCCCTTCGACATCTTTCACATGCGCGAAGCGCTCAAGCAAAGAAAAATCCCCGCCCAAGTCCACAAGTGCACCCAAAAGCATGTCTCCGCTTACTCCCGATAGGTGAGGTTCAAACACTATCATGCCTAACGCCTCCCATTAAAAGATCCATTTTGCCGCTTTTATGGCCATCAAGGTCAAGCGCGACTACAGAAAAGCCCACACTGAATAACGCATTTTTAATATTATCCTTCAATGCCCACGCCTTTTCCATATCGTCCGGCGCTACCTCAACTACGGCCACACCGGAATGGTAACTTCTGACGCGCACGTTGCTGAGCCCCATAGACATCAAACAGCTTTCCGCTTCCGCTATCCTGGCTATCTCATCTTCGTCCAACGTCGTAAGATATGGAAACCTGGTGGCCAAACAGGGCGATGAGGGTTTATCCCAAAAGGGCAGTCCGAACTCCTGGGCCAATCTCCTTATCTCCCATTTTTCAAGGCCAACCTCCTTCAAAGGGTGTAAAACCCCGTCTTCTTCCGCTGCCTCTAGGCCCGGCCTGTATTCGCCCACATCCGAGGCCGTTACGCCGTCCATTACTACGAACTTTTCAGGCGCTAAATTCTTGAGCCAACTTTTCACCAACTCGTCCCTGTGCTTTCTGCAAAAATAGCATCGCCTCGGATGGTTTTGCCTTATCTCCGTCACATTCAAGTCGTCAGAATCGATTATGTGATGGGGTACGCCGAAGGCCCTTGCGACCTTTGATGCAGCATCCACCTCTTCCTTGGAAACCAGCATGGAGGAAAAAGTTACGGCTATTACGTTGGTCTTGGCCTTAGTGCAGGCGTAGGTTAAAAAGGAGCTATCCGTGCCACCCGATAACAATACGACGGTGTTGCTGAAATTGCTTATGTAATCCAATAAACAAACCCATTTAGACATCCCTACATCCCTCTTTTTCGTTGCGGGAATTACTTTAGATTGTATTATACATTTCCAGTATAATGATGAGTATAACAGGGCCCGTGATGGGTCCAAATATTTCAGGCCGACCTGCCCGGCCAAGGGTTGTTTTGAATGTTGAAAATCAGGCTTCAGGGAAAATTCATTAAAATACTTGCTGTCCTTATTTGCATTCTAGTGCTTTATTTTGGCTTCGCTGCTATGGAATTGTGGAAACAAAGGGGCGACTTGGGGGCATCCTTCGTCGCTCAGCAATTTCAAAACGCAGTCAAAGCTTCAACAGGCGCAGATCTACTTTTTGCGTCATTTTCCGGAAACCCCTTCACGGGTTTCGTGGCCAAGGACGTAAAATTTAAGCTGGACGACAGGACGCTCGATCTGGCTGAGTCCATAAGCATAAGGTTTTCGCTTAAATCTTTGATAACCGGAAAGCCCTCGATAGGCAACATCACGGTAAGCTCCGCAAAGGTCGCCACCGACGATTTCGTCAAGTTGCTTGACTTGTTTTCCGCAAACGATGAAGCCAAGCGAAAGATATCGGTCGACGAAGTGGCTTTAAACGACGTGCAGATTTTTGGCAAAAGAAGGATTCACATCGAAAGGGCACATCTTAAGCTGAAAAGTAGCCCGATGACCTTCGACCTTCGAGGTAAGGTCGACTTATTGGGGTTATATGCCAAGGGTAATTTCCTAATTACTGATGGACATGCATACTTGAGGGACTGCACAATTCAGACCGGGCACGGAGGCAGGCTTTCCTTGGAGGGGGAAATAGCTCCGTCGTTTGAATTAGAGGGAAACCTTAGAAATGTAAGCACTGACGAAATAGTGGCCATACTTCCCAAGTTCGCTTCAGCCAAACCCAAGGGCAACATCTCGGGACGAGCAAAGTTCACCTCAAACGAAGGACGCCTTAAAGTAGAGGGACATTTCGACGTACCCTTAGGAGAAATCGTGGGCATTCCGATAAATGACGCCTCATTTTTTCTGGTCTATGCCGATAAAGTCCTTGACGTTAAGGTGCTTCAAGATCGCTCCTTCGATTCCGACTTGGCGGGAAAGATTGTGGTGCGCTTTAACCCCACAAGGCTAATGCTGCAATTGAACTCCAAGGAGGCATCGATAGAGTCGTGGAAAAAACGCTTCAACTGGCTTTCTTCGCTCAATGGAGTCGTTAAAGATGTCACCCTGTCCTTGGAAGGCCCGCCCAAGGAGTTGTCCGGCAAGGTTGCCTTTAAATCTTCGAGCCTGAAAGCATTAGACTACACCTTGTCAAATGCCGAAGTCATGGCCGAGATCTCGAGCAATGTCATCGGTTTTAAGGGGAAGGGCATCTGGCAGGATATGCCCATAAAGCTTCAGGGAACGACCTCGAAGGGTGATTTGTTAGAACTCAACGCCCTGATAGAGGCCAAGGATGTGGATGCAAACAGGCTTAAAAGCTTCGTCAAGCTTGATGAGGCCATTGAGCTGCAGGGACGCCTCGACGTGTCTTTAAAGCTACAGGGCAAGCCCGATAGACATGACATAAGCGGCGCCGTGCAGTCCGGCAACCTGAAGATCAATGGCACCGAATTAAAGGACCTCAAGGCCGATTTTGAATCGAAAAAGGATAGATCCCTGGTCATATCGTCTTTGCGGGCAAAGGTATATGATGCCCTACTAAATGGCAAGGGCAGCATCAGCCTTACCTCCTCCGAAGCGGTCATAGATATATCCGGCGCCCTTGCAAATTTGGATGCGGGCAGGATCATCGATGAAGGAAAGCCAAGGATCTCCGGAAACCTGACGGCAAAATGGCAAGTCCTAAAAAAGGGTGGCGCCATGCTCGTGTCTGCACACGTCGAAGCCCCGGTACTCAAGGTTGGTGATCTTTTGGCTTTAAGTGACTTATCGGCCGACTTAAAGTCTGCCGACGATGGCTTTGACATCTCGGGCCAAGGCAGTATGCTTTCGGGCAAGGTCGACTTTTCCGGAAGGATGAGGAGGATCAACAAGATCCCCTCCGTGGACATATCCGGAAGATTTGACGACGTGAGGCTTTCGTCAAAAAGATTTCCGCTGGAAGGGTCGCTAAACGGGCCGTTTCACATAACGGGACAAGGGGGAAAGTTTACGCTTTCAACAAGCTTTGCAAGCGATAAGGTTGAGATGAAAGGCATCCCGCTAAAAGGCCTAAAGGGTCAAATCGAGGTAGATGGCTCCCATATGGTCATAAAGTCGCTATCCTTTGGCCTCTACGACGGGCAAGTGGAATTAGCGGGAACCATACAGAAGGATTCCCTGGATCTGGAAGGAAATTTCAACGCCGTAAACCTGGCACACCTTCCCCTTCCTCCTGAATGGTTTTCCCAAGGTATGACCGCCGGGACGGTAAGTATAAAGGGCAGCTTAGATCATCCTCAAATAACAGCGAAGGGCATCATCAGGGAGGCGGCGATTGACGGTTTTTCCTTTGAGAGGGTCAATTTTTCGGCAAAAAGCGATTTGACCAATTTCGAGGTGGAAGAAATAGAGGCATACGATCAGGGAGGAGTTTTAAAGGCAAAGCTTCGAGGCCTTTTCCGACCCCGGCCAAGTTTTGAATTTGAGATACATGGAGACGACATACCGGCAGATTTGCTGGCATGTGCCTTTTCTTACAATCTAAAAGGCAGTTTTAGGGGCATGACCCACTTGCATCTTTCCGGCAGCTACGGCAACGGCTTAAAATTGCATGGCGAAGTTAAGGCGGGCAAATTATCTCTTCTTGGCATCGAGCTCGAAGATCTAAATGTGCCCATACGTTTATCGAACGATGCATGCCAGATCGACACGCTGAAGGCAAACATATCGGGCGGAACGTTACAGATGCGCGTTAACGCCAAGAGGAGCAAGCCGCTGCGTTGGGAGGCGGCAATTTCCGCAAAAAATATCCCCTTTGAACCCCTGGTTTGCGGCATCCTGGGAAATTCCTTTGCAGCAAAGGGCAATGCGACCATTTCGCTCGACCTCAAAGGCGAGGGCACAAGATTGGTAAACGTCTCAGGCTTGGGCAAGATGGAAATTACCGACGGCCAGATCGCTGGGCTTCGAGAGACAAACAATAAGGTATTAAAAGACCTGGGCCTGGACAGTTTCAAGTTTCAGCGATTCTCCCTGGATTTCAACGTCAACGGGCCTTCTTTCTACATTTTACCGGGAAGCATGATAACGTCCATGCCCAATGACTCCCTGTACCGATATATATCCTTTGACGGCGTCATAACCACGGGCGGCAAAATAGATCTGTACTGCCTCGGAAATATAAACGTGAAGGCGCTGAACGCCCTGACACAGGCGTTAAAGAGGGTAGCTACCCTGGAAAATCCGTCGGAACAAAGGGTGGCACAAAACTTGCTCGAGGGCTTCATTGGCGGTTACTCTGCGAAGGACTTCAAGGACATATCATTACGCGTGAACGGCACATGGCCTTCTTTGACACTTGCACAATTGCGCGTGGACGAACCCTTGACGAGCAAGAATTCCTCTCCCCGTTTTGTGGACGATGATGAGGATGAAAAAAGCATCAGGCTCTTTTTTACCTTCCCGACCGGCAAGGGTAAATCTCCTAACTATGACTTCGGGGATCAGTTCATATCGCAATTGCTGCAGGGACTTTTAGGCCAACTCTTCTCCCCCGATACACAGGCAAACGAAAAGAAGGGCACTTTCACGACGGCCGATGATTTAAAGGTGGAACACTAACATCGGCCGCCATGCGAAGTTAAAGGGTGACTTTCTCCAGTATATTCATCAGGACCTCATGGTCAATATTGCCACCCGATATAACCACGCCGACACGTCGCCCTTTAGCAGAAACACGACCCGACAGCAAGGCCGCAACACCCACGGCGCCGGCACCCTCTACGATTTGATGATGCCTGCGGTGAAGAAAGGCTATGGCCTTGGCTATATCGTCTTCCGTAACGGCCATGAAATCGTCCACCCTGACCCTGGCCAAATCCAACAGGGATTGAGGGATGGAACCGGTGAGACCATCGGCAAGGGAGTCCGAGTAAGTAACATCTACGACCCTGCCCGATTGCCATGAGACCACCCACGGCATGGAGGCCACTGACTGCACCCCTACAATCCTGATACCTGGAGATAGGGCCTTGGCGATCGTGGCTATGCCGGAAATCAACCCTCCCCCTCCGGCGGGAACCACCAGCATATCGAGGTCCGGCACATCGAGCAACATCTCCAGCCCCACCGTTCCTGCACCACAGATTATATGGTGATCTTCGTAGGAAGACACATAAGTCAGCCCTTCACTCCTTGCCAGCTGTCTGGCGGCCTGTTCGGCATCGTCGTAGAGGTGCCCTACGACACGAAGGTCTACGACATCGCCTCCCAAGCGCTTGATAGCCCTCTGTTTGTTCGCGGGGCACACGCCAGGTACGAAGATAACGGCCTTGACGTTGAGCATCCTTGCAGCTATGGCAACGCCCTGTGCATGATTGCCGCTAGAAGCCGTAACCACTCCCCGCTCGCGCTCTTCCTCGGACATATGAAACATCTTATTGAGGGCTCCCCTTATCTTAAAGGAACCGCAGGGTTGCAGGTTCTCCCACTTCAAATAGACAGAACCGCCAGTTATGTCGCTCAAATCCAGGGATTTCTCAATTGGAGTATGCCTAACCTTTTCCCTTAAAAATTGCGCAGCCAACAATATATCCGTAGCCTTTGGCCAGATCATCTTTTTCCTTTTCTCCTCTTAATTTATAATATGTATGAAGGTTTTTTCGACAGTTCATGATAATATTATATTAATCATAATCCTATGTCAAAACTATAAACTACAATCGATTATATCCGATCTTCAGGGACAGAGGTGATCCCTATTTAATGAAGCTGGTAAGTTCCGATAAGCTTAAAGCAGGAATGGTGGTCGCAAGGCCAATAATTTCCGACACGGGTACCCTTCTTTTAAACAGCGGCATCACCCTCAACGAGCGGCTAATAGAGCTGATCAAAAGGAGGGGCATCCCCTTTTTGTACATAAAGGACGAGAGGGTAGACGTAAAAGCAGAGCCCCTCATTTCTCCCGAGGACATGGCGAGGGCAACACATACGATAAAGAAGGCCTTTGAGGCAGCATTGCAAAATAACGTCAAAAGATCTCTACCCTTCGACCTCGAGGACATTAAAAACCTGGTCTTTAATATCGTCGACGTGATACTGAAACAAAACGATCTGGTGGTCCACCTCATCGACATCAAGAACGCCGATTCCTACACCTTCCAGCACAGCCTTCAGGTCATGACGATATCATTGATGATCGGGAAAAAAATGAATTTGACGAAGAGCCAGCTTCATAACCTTGGTATGGGCGCAGTCCTGCACGACATAGGAAAGGTCGCAATCCCGAAAAATATTTTGAACAAAGAAGGGCCATTAACTCCTGACGAGGTGGAAATATTAAAGGCGCACCCTCGCATCGGTTTTGAGCTGTTGCAGGACAACTCCAAAGTCTGGCCGACCGCCAAGGCAGTCTTGTTACAGCACCACGAGAAGTGGAACGGCACGGGCTATCCTAAAGGCTTGGCCGGAGAGGAAATACATCTGTACTCCCGAATAGCCGCCCCTGTGAACGTCTACGACGCATTGGTATCGAAAAGGCCATACACGAAGTCGCTTCCTCCCCATGAGGCTTACGCCTATGTCAGAGAAAACATGGGGGTATTATTCGATCCCGAGGTATGTAAGCAATTTCTCGATATAGTGGCGCCATACCCGATCGGAACATGGGTGAGGCTGTCCAGTGGTTATACCGGACTGGTGGTATCGGTCAAGCAGGGGATGGTGCAATATCCCGATGTTACCGTGTTTTACGATGAGAACATGAAGCCCCTTAAGGAACCGGTAACCATATCGTTGGCAGAGAACGCTATCCTGTCCATACAAGAGGTAGTCGAAGAGCCAACCCCATGATTTAATCATAAATTTCATCAAAAGGAGACTTTGCAATGTTCTTATTGTGCATCGCCAATACTGATCTGAGCAAGATACCTAACCTTTCTGCAGCAGGAGCAAACCCAGAGGCCATAAAGTACACGGTACCCTGTGATGCCGAATTCCTGTTTTGGGGAAAATGCCTTTCCACCTCGGCACTGCCCGTGGACCCCGAAGGCCATCCGACACCTGCCATTTTTTCCAGGGCAGCCCGCGAAGAGGCAAATTTTCCGGTCATGGTGTTAAGGGCTGGAAGTTTCCTGCCACCCAAATGTCCCTACGTCGAGATGGGTTCAAAGCCAGGGTCAAACCCGCTGGAAAATCCCGCAGTGGATGAAGTGGAAAAGATATACTCATGGGCCAAGGAGCTGGGCAATGTTTTGGCCTCCACTAACCCACTGCTCGTGATAGGAGAGTCCATTCCCGGTGGCACAACTTCCGCTTTCCTGGTCTTAAAAGCCCTTGGTTACGACGGGATGGTGTCCTCCGCAAGTCCCCATAATCCCTCAAACTTGAAGCTCGAGGTTTGGGAAAAATGCTGTAGCAAATATGGGATAAAAGAGGGCGGTTTTAGGGGAAGAGGCCTAGAGGCTGTGGCGCTTTTAGGCGACCCGATGCAGGCAGCAGTCTCGGGGCTGGCAATGGGCTCATATGCCAAATCAAGGTTGATACTTGCGGGCGGAACGCAGATGCTTGCCATTGCTGCCGTATTGAGAAATGAGGGATACGATGGCATGATAGAGCTTGCCACCACGAAATATGTGGCCTCTGACAGTTCGGCCAACTTCGCCAAATTGGCCGAAGAACTGGGCGTAAAAGCTCACGTGGTCTCCATGGACCTATCGCAGTCGCCCTTCAGGGGGCTTTCGGATTACGAGAAGGGATACGTAAAGGAAGGGGTAGGGGCTGGCGGTGCTTTATGGTATGCTAATTACTTGGGAGTCCCCCTAGAAAGGGTCCTAAGAAGAGCGGAACAGATATACGGAGATTTAATGGAAGGCATGACATCATGAGGTTAACGCTTGTACTTGGCGGAGCAAGGAGCGGCAAGAGCAGCTTCGCAAAGAAGCTTATGGAAGGCTACAAAGGCCCGGTGACCTTTTTTGCAACAGCGCGCGCTAAGGATGAAGAGATGAAGCGACGCATATCGCTACACAAAAAGGAAAGGCCGGCATCGTGGGATACCTGGGAGGGAAACCCCGGCGATCTGATAGAACATCTAAATGCAGTAAAGGGGGCTGCTCTGCTTGATTGCCTTACTACATGGCTGTCAGAATTCATGTTCGATAGATGCGACATGGAGAATCTGTCGGAAGATGATTGGTGTGAGGTGCAAGGAGAGCTTCTCTCAAACGTCGAGATGCTATGTAAGACAAAGGGGCCTGAACTTTTGGTCGTGGTGAGTAACGAGATCGGCAACGGGGTAGTACCTGCATCGCTAATGGGACGGAGGTTCAGAGACCTCCAGGGAAGGGCTAACCAGATAACAGCGCTTTATGCCGATGACGTAGTCATGATGATAGCAGGGCTTCCGTTATGGTTAAAGGGAGGAATGCCATCTAGCTAAAATAGGGAAGTTACTTAAAGCCCCTTGTAGCCGGCGACCTGAGAGCTTATTGCAAAGCAATTTATTAAAATATATTCTGAAAGGAGGTCCAACCTTGCGTTTCGTAGAAATTCTGGCGGCTTCATTCTCGTTCTTCAGCAGGATTCCGGTCCCTGCAATTCTGCTGCCCGAAGGGGAACCACCTTATGGCATGATGCTTGCCTTATCCCCCATAGTGGGCGGAGTGCTTGGTGCGCTTTGGGGAGGTCTAGGAGTGCTTCTTAGCCTAAAATTTGCGGCCCTGGGCGCTGCATGGTCATCGGCCTTGATATATATATTGCTGGGCTGGGGGCTACACCTGGACGGCCTAAGCGATATAGCGGACGGCTGGGGAAGCGGAAGGAGCGGTTCGGCCCTAAAGGAGGTAATTAAGGACAGCAGCTGCGGACCCTACGGGGCAATGGCGCTGATTGTAGCTTTGGGACTGTGGACATCGCTTCTTTTTGCCTTTCCCTCATGGCGTTGGATAACGATCGGCATAATAGTCGGGGCATCTGGCAGGTGGGCAATGTGTTGCGCGTCCTTCTTTGGTCACTATCCGTGGAAAAACGGGATGGGCCTTCCCTTTGTAGAGGGATTTTCCGTAAGAGAGCTTGCCTACTCCTTTGTGTGTTTTGCTATATTTTTTCTGATCGGACCGTGGCTGTGGATATTATCGTTCCTATCGACATCCATCGTCAGTGCACTTTTGACCATATGGGCACACGAAAAAATAGGAGGAGTAAGCGGAGATGTCCTGGGTACAATTGAAGTGTTGGCCGAGCTTTTTGCCCTTGCCACGATAGCTCTGTTTACATCTTAATTATGCCCTGCATAATAAAATACGGATTTTTTAAAATTATCATAAAGAAGTGAAGCAGGATGAAAAGGATAAAACTTGTGGCGATCGACCTGGACGGATCGCTTTTAACATCTCAGGATACGATAACGGAAAGGACCGTTCAGGCTGTAAGGGACTTAATTTCTCGCGGCATCATCCTGGTTGTGGCAACGGGAAGGATGTTCTGCTCAGCTAAAAAGTTCGCGCTGCTCTTTGGACCACATACCCCCGTCATCGCCTACAACGGTGCATGGATAAGTTATGCCCAAGGTGAGCTGCTTTCACACAAACCTATCCCCTTAGACCTTGCAAGAGAAACGTTGAACTTCTTCAAAGAGAGAGATTGGTACGTTCAAAGCTACATCGATGACGTGCTTTACGTCAGAGAGATGAACGATAAGGCCATAACTTACGCCAGACATTCCGATGTCACGCCAGTCGTAGCAGGAGATAAACTTTACAATCCCAAAAAGGAACCGACGAAGCTCCTCGCCGTCGCCGACGACGTAAGCGAAACGGAGAGGATGAGGGATGAGATCAAGTCGCATTTTAACGATCGACTCTTTGTGGCAATCTCATCACCCCTATACATAGATATGGGAAATCCAGAGACCAACAAGGGAAAAGCCCTAACATTTCTTGCCGGCCACTTTGGGATAACAAGAGACGAGATATGCGTCATAGGCGACTCGGAAAACGACATAAACATGTTTGAAGCAGCAGGGATTTCCATAGCTATGGGCAACGCCAGGGAGGAAGTGAAGGCCAAGGCCACCTTTGTCACGGCATCAAACGACGAAGACGGCGTCGCCGTAGCCATAAAAGATATAATTATCCCCGACTTTCTCTAACCAGGGTCGACAGGGCATCTAACAATACGTCTATATCGTCGTTCGTATTGAAGGGACCTATGGATACCCGGAGGGCACCCTCCGGAAACGTCCCAAGCGTCATATGGGCACGGGGAGCGCAGTGTAATCCCGGACGCGTTTCTATGCCCCAACGCTCGTCAAGTTGCAGGGCAAGCTTTGCGTTGTCGATTCCCTTGACGTTCAATGCAAAAACGGGCAACCCTTCCGTCATGTTCATTGGCCCGTAAAGGATGACCTCATCTATGTGCATCAAGCCTTTCAAAAGCCTTTCTCCCAGTTCGTTCAACTTCTCGGCCAACTTATCCCTGCCTTCATTGTCTGCCCATAGCAAGGCTGCCTGCAGCCCTGCTATGCCCGGTAAATTGGGGGTGCCGGCCTCGAACTTGTCGGGCAATTTTTTAGGTTGTATCTCCTCGTGAGAAAAGCTTCCCGTGCCACCCTCTATAAGAGGCATCACGCGATCGGCAAAGTCCGGCATCCATACCACCCCGCCAATGCCTTGGGGGCCTAAAAGGCCTTTGTGGCCGGTAAAACAGAGAGCAGCTATGTCGTTTTCGGATACCGATATGGGGATGTGTCCTGCCGTTTGAGCTGCGTCCACCACTATTGGGACGCCCTTATCGCGGCAGATCCTACATAAGGCTTTTAAGTCCTGCAAGGTCCCGCAGACGTTGCTTGCGTGATTCAATACGACCAGATCGGGCATATGCTTTTTTAGCTCATCCTCGAAGATTTCCTCATGCATGTACCCTTTTTCGTCGCATTGGACGACCACGAGGTTTACGCCGTATCTTTCCAGGTGCCTCAAGGGTCGCATGACGGCGTTATGCTCCATGGAAGATGTCAAGACCGTCATGCCCGGCCTCAAAAAACCCTTGATCACCAAGTTTAGCGCCTCCGTGACGTTCGATGTAAAAGTCACATACCGGGGATCGTGATCGCAATATCCGCCAAAAAGGCTAGCTATATTGGCTCGACAATCTGTCACCATGTCAAGTGTCTTTATATCCCTACTGGAAGAACTTCCCCTAGCTAAGTTTGCGCCGGCCTTCAGTATGAAATTCGCCATGCTTTCCGCTACAACCCTCGGCTTTGGCCAACTGGTTGCGGCATTATTGAAATAGATTCCCATATCGATCACTTTCCTTCGAGCTTAAGCTTTGTCATGAAATAGATTCCAAGATCTTGTTAGCGATGAATTCGCCTGCCCTGGGCTTTGCCAATCGCTTTGCCGAACTCAGCAACCTGCTTCGTTCTTTCTCGTCTTGAAGGACGCTTAAAAGCGTGTTGGCAGCTTTCCTAGGTTCGAAAATTATCTTTGCGGCTCCACGATCAAGCAAATAGTCGCTGTTTCTCTGTTCCTGTCCCGGGATCACCCCACACAAAAAGAAGGGGCGCTCCATGCATAGGACCTCCGACGTGGATAACCCCCCCGGTTTCATCACTATTGCATCGGAGGCAGCATATACATATTCCATTCCCCTAACGAATCCGAAAACCCTCACCTTTTCGTTGTCGGAAAACCTCTCCTCCATGGATTCCCTTAATTCCTCGTTGTTTCCGCATAAGGTCAATACTGTTGAATTGTCTATTTGAGAGAGTGAATCGACGACATCCTCAAGGGGACCAACGCCTATGCCACCTCCCATGACCAGAAGGACGGCGTCATCCTGTGGCAGCTCCAACGTTTCCCTGGCTAAGGCCTTGCGAGGAGGGGAAACAAAGGAAGGCTTAATCGGGATTCCGGATATGTGGACTTTTTTTACATCGATACCATCCGCTTCGTACTGCAGCAAGGCCTCCTCGGAGGCTATGAACCAACCGTCGTAGACTTCCTGGTCTCGATGGAAGACGTGGCTTAAAAAATCTGTATTCACCAGAAAGATGGGGGCCTTTCCTTTATACTCCTGTGAGACCGCCGAGGCGGCGAAAAAATGGGTAAAGATGATGACGTCAGGAGAAAAGTCGGCCAAGACCTTGAGCAACTTCCTGGCGTTGAGCTTCACCGTAAGCTCATGAAGCCCCGCGAGAAACCCGATGCTTGCCTCGGGCGAATCGGTCGACTCATAAAAATAGCCCCAGATCTGAGGGGCTTTGCGTACCATCTCCAGGTAGGATCGGGCATAAATTCCCCTAATTATGGGGTTCACGTACGCCAACGCGTCAAGGCATATCGTATCCACGTTTACCTTGGAAAACCACTCGCATAAGGCGTACGCAGCCGTCTTGTGTCCCGTGCCAATAGATGAATATATCACAGCTGCCCTTTTCTTTCGATCAGTCATGGCTAATTAACTCTCCTTACCCTTCTTTAATTTGTCCTTCAATATGTCGCCCAGGGTCATCGATATCGGGCTTTCCTGCTCTGAAACCAATTTTATCGCCGACAGGATCGAATCACATATCTGTTCCAGGGAATAATGCGGAGGAAAGTATAACGCCGCTGCATCCCCATGTCCGCCTCCGCGTACCTTCCTGCCATCACGCAACATCCCGGTAATTTTACCGGCCAATCCCGACCTGCTTCTAAGCGACACGGCCCACTCCCCCGTTACTTTCTTGTTGGCCACCGCCACCACCTTTGGCGGATTTTCGGTCCTATCTAAGATTAAGCCACAGAAATCCGACACGTCTCCAAATTCAAGCAACTCCGGCCCAATCGCCATCAGGTCGTCGCCGTAACGTTTGACCTTTTCAAGGGCCTCCGCAAAACGCGCCTCCTGATCATGGACAAATTCGGTCGTTGCTTCATATTCTCCATCGGAGAGAGAGGAAGAAGGATTGGCAACAAGCCTGCAGAAGACGCTCCAGGGACCACACATGGTGATAAGCGCCTGCCAGAGCCTGCTTTCCGGTTTTTGTCCCAGCCACAGATCCCTGTCGTTGGCTACTTCAACAATGTCGGATAAGATAATCAAACGCTGTCTTGCGCTGTCAGGCAAGCCCTGCGACATGAGCCAGCTGTAATATACCTTGGCAGCACAACAGGAGGTATCGATCTTAAGCCAAGGCCTGTTGCCCCAATTTTGCAACGTCGTCTCGTGATGATCGAAACAAATTGGGCATCCGCCCTCAAAGTAGCTGTCGATGAGATCTATCGTCTCCCTCCTTTGACAAAAAAGATCAAGTATTAAAGGTTTCCTGTCCGATTGAAGGGTCTCCAGGATCGCATTATCAATTTCTCCATACCCCAGCAGATTAATCTGAAGCGGTGCGCTTTCAGGATAAAGCGCATACCAGGCAACTGCAGCGGCCACTACGCCGTCCAGATCGGTATGGCTTATTATATTAATTAAAGGTCTTTTCAAGACAACTTACACCTCCAAACCATGAAGGGGTGATCATGCATGAGCTTGCGAAAGCTTTTAATCAAAAGCACTGAGATCAACATAAGGCTTCCTTTTCGTCGCGATAATATGGTAGAAAAAGACGCAGACAGCCCTTTAGTAATTATAGGAGATCTTCACGGCGAACGCGATTCCCTAAAGGACATTATAGACGTTGTCGGAGATGAAAGGGATAGCTTATTCCTATTTTTAGGAGACTACGTGGACAGGGGATCGGATTGTATAGGACTGCTCGAGGACATCCTGACCTTCCAGGCAAGAAACCAAGACAGGGTCATACTGCTCAGGGGCAATCACGAAGACTGGAACATGAACGTCCGTTATTCCTTCGCAGGTGAATTACTGGCAAAAGGTTACGAGGACATGATCGAAGACATCCTGGCCTGGTACGAATCTCTGCCGTTGATCGCCCTTTTGGACAATATTGTGGCCCTCCATGGAGGAGTGCCCAAGCCCGTCCCCAAAGACCTAAAAGAACTTGCCGGGGCACAGGCTTTTGATCCGGTCGGCCTTCAGATTTTATGGAACGATCCCTTGGACGAACAATATTGGCCTCGAGGCGGGGGAGCCAAGGCCTTTACAGCAGATGACCTATCCGCCTTTTTAAATCTTACAGGCACGAAACTGCTCATCAGGGGACACCAATATGTTCCAGGCAGAGGCTATAAACTAAACTTCGACAACCAGTGCGTGACCATATTTTCCGCAAGTTACGGTTACGGCTGGCCCAGGTGTTTCGCTTATTTTCCGCATCCTAGTGAAATTTCCCCCGAAAACGTAGAAAGATACATCATAAGGCTGTAAGCTTCATTCCCGATCATCTTGCACATCATGAAGTGCATATTATCGGCTGAAGATGATCTTATTAGATCGAGAAGTGTGGAGAACTTTACAGGGAGTTATTCACAATATGTAGATAACATGTGGATAACTCCGCCACGCTGCTTGCCCACTACATGTTATAATGTTCACTAAATTCGTTTCAATTTAAGAACCCCCATGGTTGCCGTTAGCCTCCAGTAAAAGTTATTCACACCCATGGTAGATAACTGGTGAATATGTGGATAACTCTTGTGGAAATTCTGTGGTAATATTGAGTATAGTTTGTGGATAACTTAGGGGGGCTTTTCGTGAACGACAAGTTAAACGAGATGTGGAAAGAAGTTTTATCGATGGCTCGTGAAAAACTCCCTCAAGGAGCTACGGAGATATGGCTTAAGACATGCCTGCCCATATCGCTGGAGGGTGGAATTCTAACCTTGGATGTGCCCAACGTGTTCGTGAAGGAACAGATTCAATCGCGCTTCCTAGGCGGCCTAAGGGAACTGGTCACGGGCAGAGGATTGGCCAGAGAAGTAGAGCTAGTCGTGGGCACCGAGATGAGAGATGGAGAGCAAAAAAGGGCCGAAACCGCTGCAAGACAGGCCCCGCCGCCACCTGATGGCCTTAACCCGAACTACTACTTCGACACCTTTGTCGTAGGAAAATCAAACAGGCTTGCTCACGCAGCAAGCTTAGCTGTAGCCGAATCTCCCGGAGTAGCCTACAATCCGCTCTTCATATGGGGAGGCGTTGGATTGGGCAAGACGCATCTCATGCACGCCATAGGGCATTACATATTAGAACATCTCCCGGGAGCACGTGTAGTATACGCCAGTTCCGAGAAGTTCACCAACGAGCTGATATCGGCCATACAGAACAATAAGACTCAAGAGTTCAAGGCAAAATTTAGGAACGTCGATATACTCCTTATCGACGACATTCAGTTTTTGGCCAACAAGGAAAGCACTCAGGAGGAATTTTTCCATACCTTTAACAGCCTTCACAATGCAAAGCGCCAAATCGTATTGAGCTCGGATAGACCCCCAAAGGAGATACAGAGCATCGAGCAGAGATTGGTCTCCAGGTTCGAGTGGGGGTTGGTGACCGATATCCAGCCACCTGACCTGGAGACCAGAATAGCTATACTACAGAAAAAGGCCGAATTTAAGGGATATACCATACCGGAAGATGTCGTGTACTTTTTAGCTCAAAACATACCGAGCAACATCAGGGAGCTGGAAGGAGCATTAAATCGCATCATAGCATGTTCCCAGCTAAATATGGAGCCCATAACCATAGAAAACGCTGCTGAATGGCTTAAGGACATAATAAAGATGCAAAAAGTCGGTCCGGTGTCCATAGAGATGATTCAGGACATCGTGGCATCTCACTTCGGCTTTGATGTGGAAGACTTAAAGAGCTCCAAGAGGACTGCGGATTTAGCCTTGGCAAGACAGGTAGCCATGTATTTAGCCAGGGAGTTGACCGAGTCCAGCTTGCAGCAAATAGGAATGGCATTCAATAAAAAGGATCATACTACAGTTCTTCACGCCTGCAGAAAGATTGAGGAAATGTTAAAAGAGGATGTAAAGATGAAAAAGATTGTGGATAACTTGGCGGACAACGTACAATCATCCCGTGAATAAGTATGTATAATCCACACCCCTGCTTCAAAGGTGGAAATTTTCGTACAAAGTGTGGATAATTTTTCGAGCTTTGCACATACTTATCCACGGTGGAAAAGTATTGCTCCCGGACATAAAGACCGACTTATCCACAGCATCCACTGCACCTATTACTATTACTGCTTTTTACTTATTAATATAAAAGTAATAACAGGAGGAACCACGGCATGAGGATAAAAATAGACGACCAAGCACTGGTAAGAAACTGGCAAATAGCAGAAAGGACATCAAAGGGACCTAAATCCATGGCAGTGCTTTCAAGCATATATGTTAAAGCATACAACGATGTAATAACATTAATGGCCACAGACCTCAAGACATCGATAAAATGTTCAATACATGAAGCAAATATTGAGGAGGAAGGAGAATGCGTCTTTCCCACCAAGGGCGTTGGGGAGATCATTAAAAAGTTGTCCACAGGGTACCTGATTGAGACAACGGATAGAAAGGTAATTATAAAGGACGACAGAAACCAATTCACCTTTACCACCTATCCGACAGACGAGTTTCCAAAACTGCCCACATCTGCCTCAGCTACACTTGCATGTCACATTGAGGCAAGAGAGCTATCGAGGATCATTTCCGAAGGCTCTTTTACAGGCTCCAGTACTGAGGAATTTCCACCATACCTATCGAGTGCTCTCTTGGAGTTCAAGGAGGATTCCATTAAGCTGATAGCTACGGATGGCAAGCGACTATCTTTATCCGAGGCCATTTTATCAGAAACGGATCATGAAAGGACAGAAAGCTTACTTATTCCCATAAGGGGAATTAATGAATTGGATAGGATATTATCTACATTAAGTGAGGATACGGTCGTTGAAATTTTGTATGACGATTCGCAGTGCTATTTTAGAACCGAAGACATTGAATTGGCCATAAGGAGAGTTGAATCCGTATTTCCTCCTTACGAGAAGATAATCTTATCGGATAAGACCACCTGGATGATCGTAGATCGACAGCAGCTAATAGATGCTCTTGAAAAGGTCGAAATAGTTGTACGCGATTTTAATAAGGTCGTCATCTTAAATCTAAAGCCGGCAGGAAACCTCCTGATATCCGCCTGTGCCCAAAACGTAGGAGAGGCCTTCGTTCATGTTGACGCAGATATTGACGGAGAGCCGCTCAAGGTTGGATTTAACGTATCCTACCTGCTGCAGGGGCTTAAGGCAATAGGAGATCCCACCGTGCGAATGAGCTTTAACGGAACACACGGACAGATGAGGTTGCAAAAGCTTGGGGATGACAAGTTCCTCTACATCCTTATGCCGGTCATATTGCCCGAGGAAATGGTAAAAGAAGAAGGAGAAACGGATGAAATTTAGCCAAACATATTGGCTGAATTATAAAAACTTAAAACCGGAACGGGTCTGTTGGTATGAAGGTCTAAACTTAATAGTCGGCCCAAATGCCTCCGGCAAGACCAATACGCTTGAGGCTCTGTCCATGCTTTGCGGTTGGTGGGGGTCTCGACGCAAAAAACTTAAGGACCTTGTAAACTGGCAATTGCAAGGTCGTGGTGTAGCAAGGCTTCACTCCAAGTTTTGCGGAGAGGAAGAGCTTGCAGTATCGATGACAATCGATGAGAAGCGTGTTATCGAGATATCTGGTAAACAGGGTAATGCTTCAATATTACGAGCGTTCATCCCCTGTTTATCCTTCTGGAGCGACGATGTATATTTAGTAGATGGACCACCATACGTGCGACGAAACTTCTTGAATCAGCTGTGTGCTCTTATAGTACCTTTATATGCCAGAAGATTATACGATTATAATAAGCTTTTGCGACATAGGAATCACAGCTTAAAAAGGGGGCAATATGACTCTGTCATAATAAAGACGATGGCCCCCCTCGCAGCGTGGATTTGGTCCTATAGGAGAACGATAGTGGATCTCTTAAAGATAAGCTTTAAAGAGATATCTCCTTCGTTGCTTGATTTTGATGTCGAAATTGACATGAAGGAGGGCAGCTGTGACTTATTTGAGGATCCCTTGGAGGGGTTCTATAAGTCCATAGCGGCCTTTAAAAATGACGAGATGGCTAGGCGAGTATCGCTTGCTGGTCCCCATAGAGATGACTTAAGCATGACGATAACAGGCAGACCTGCCAGTGAGGCGTTAAGCCGGGGTCAGAGGAGAAAGCTCGCCGTGACGTTGATGCTCTCTGCTGCGAAGGTTGTGGAATTCAAGATGAGAAAAAGACCTATAATATTGTTGGACGAAATTACGGCGGAGCTCGATAGCGAGGCAAAATCTAGTTTGATCAACGCGCTTTTTAACAGCGGTTGTCAGGTGATTGCGGCTACCGCTGACGACAGGATAGGCGAATTTCCTGGAAAAGTCTGGCATATTGATCAAGGGGGATTATCAGTTTAAATGTCTTCTGTACGAGATGAAAATACCTTCGATGTAATAGTGGTTGGAGCTGGGCATGCAGGATGTGAAGCTGCGTTGGTTTCTGCACGGATGGGCGCCCGTACTCTTTTACTTAATCTCTATCTCGATAATACGGCCCTGATGCCCTGCAATCCCTCCATTGGAGGACCTGCCAAGGGTCACATAACTCGTGAGATAGATGCCTTGGGCGGAGAACAAGCCAGGGCTACGGACGCTTCGACCCTTCATATAAGGTGGCTTAATACATCGAAGGGACCGGCTGTAAGGGCACTTAGAGCTCAATGCGACCCATCCGATTATCATAGGCACATGATAGGAACACTGGAGACTACAGGTAACCTGTACGTCCACCAGGCGATGGTAACAGACCTGCTTACAGAAGATGGACGTGTAGTAGGGGTTAAAACTTTGTTGGGCCAAATCTATAACGCCTCCTGCGTCATAATAACGACTGGACCTTATACGAACGGGAAGGTTTTCATAGGTCAGGTTAGCTTTCCTTCCGGACCTTTGGGTCAAATGCCATCGCTTAAATTATCATCTTCGCTAAGGCAAATTGGATTCGAGGTGGACAGGCTTAGGACCGATACGACGCCGAGGCTTCATGCCGACACGATAGATTTTAAATCTTTAAAAGCACAGCAGTCTGCAGCTGAACCGCTGTGCTTCAGCCATTGGGGAGAACCTCGCGTTTATGGGGGTTTTTCCTGTTATCTAACGAGATCTACTCCAAGGACCCATGAGATCATAAGGTCTTCTTTATCTCGATCCCCTTTGGCGAGAGGCGACTTGGAAAGTCCAGGCCCCCGTTACTGTCCGTCCATAGAGGATAAGGTCATCAGGTTTCCCGACAAGGAATCTCACCCGATATTCTTAGAGCCGACGTCACGCTACACTAAGGAGATATATATGCAAAACTTCTCGACGAGCCTGCCCTACGACGTCCAGGTCGAGATGGTAAGGAGCATCCCGGGGTGTGAAAGGGCACATATCCTTAAACCTGGTTATGCCATTGAATACGATTATTTTCCACCAACCCAGCTTCATCCATGGCTTGAGACCAAGTTGGTGGAGGGACTGTTTTTTGCCGGACAGATAAACGGTACTTCCGGTTACGAGGAAGCTGCAGCACAAGGGCTGATTGCAGGCATCAACGCCGTTTTGAAGTTAAGAGGCGAAGAGCCCCTTGTGCTGGGCAGGCACGAGGCCTACATAGGAGTATTGATAGATGACCTAGTTACCAAGGGAACACGTGAACCGTACAGGATGCTTACAAGCAGGTGTGAATACAGATTGCTATTGCGTCACGATAACGCAGACAGGAGGCTTGCCCCCATAGGCAGGCGTTTGGGCCTGATCGACGATGTGCGTTGGAATGTGTTGACCAGAAAATGGAAGGCTATCGATGATGAAATAGACCGCCTTAAAAGCGTGAGGGTTTACCCGTCGCAAGCTGTCAACGACTTGCTCTTTTCTCTGGGCCAAAAGCCCATAGATGAACCGATCCTAGCCTACGATTTGTTGAAGAGGCCTGGTATAGACCATAAATTTATCTGTAAGATCGTCCCTCCGCCACAGCCCCTTGACGATGAGGTAAAATCAAGAGTAGAGATAGAGGTTAAGTATTCCGGTTACATACAGAAAGAAAATGCCTTGGCAGCTAAAATGCAGAGGATAGAGCAGCTTCGCATTCCCCGTGATATGGATTATGACGATGTCTTTGGCTTATCGTCGGAGGGAAGGGAGAAGTTAAAAAAGATAATGCCAGGCACTTTAGGCCAGGCTGGCCGAATATCAGGCGTTACGCCGTCGGACTTACAGGTTTTATGGATGTATCTGGAGACGAAGGAGAGATGTAAGAGGTCATGAAGTTTAGGATGAAAGAAGCTCCAGAGCACGTGTCTAAGGTGCTTGAAAGGGAATTGTCTAAGGAACTTAAGGATCTGTTAGATTTTTACAGGATCAAAAAAACATGGGCAGAATTGGTTGGCATGGCATCAAATAAGTCCAAGCCAATCCAAATTCAGGGGAGGAAGCTTCAGGTAATAGCTGCATCACCTCTGATAGCTCAGGAAATAAATATGAGGAGTGGACAGATAATCTCCCGTGCCCTATCCTTGGGCATAAATATAGATTCCATATCGGTATATGTGGGAAATGTTCTCGATAAGGATGAGATGTCTCATTCAAGCACTGTTCCCCGATTAAAACCTTTAAGTGAAGAAGATATTGCCCAGGAGGTTGAAAGGGCAAAGGAAAGGTTTAAAGGTAAAAACCTGTCTGACGATATGATAGAGAGGTTGTCTAGGTTGTATGTAGTTTATAATAAAAGGTTTAATTCGTTTAGTTAAATGGCTAGGCATAGATAAGGAGATGGCGAACATGAAAAAATATCTAAGTTTCGTCGTTAAAGGGATAGTTTTGGTCGTAATATTTGCCTTTTTGTCCCTTTGTCTTACGCAGCCTTCCTATGGAACGGAGTTCGAGGACCTCGTTTCTTTATACGAGAGCAAGGAAGCCGGAGAAAGCGACGGTTTAAAGCTGCAAGAGCGCCTATTACAGCAGGCCCCTAAGGATATGTCTCAATATGATATGTGGGAATCATTATTTAACAAGGATTTAAACGACGAAAAAAGAGCCTCAATTGCATTGAGACTGATCAGTGAACTATTTCCACAGGGAGATCCGGCCCTCTGGAGTTCGATAGAGGGTCTATGGATACCTCAAATGGTCCCAAAACCACTGGCTGCCTTAGATGCCGTGTATGTGGCTATAGGTTCGTTGCTGTCGATGGACGAAAAAGGCGCTCCCTGGCTTGCAAGGAGTATATTCCTGCGCCTTTACGAATCCAGAGAAGCTAGGATCTATGGCATACGGACCGCTCCGGTTGAGGTGGTAAAGATCATAGAAGAGATAAAGACTAAAGCTCCTCTGGCTCCCCTTGGGGGCTGGCCTACTCCCAATGTGGTCGGAAATCTTCCCTTTGCGTGCAAGATATATGGCTATATCAGCGTGGATACCGCTCTTTCATATAATATGACGTTTCTTGATTCTATGGGAAGGCCACGCGGTGGATCGGGCCTTTACGCATGGGATAGGGCAAGGGGTAGAATATATATTGTAAGAAGCGGACCTTCGGAAGATAAGATATGGTCTCCTTTTTAAAATGTGTTAAAATAAAAATGCATTTAAAAAGGACGTTTAAAAAGGAGGGGGTTGGATATGAAGTTTGAGGCCTTAATGCAGTCAGGCGATTGGAAGGGTGAAAAGCATATCCCGGTCATTGAGTCTCCCGATGAGGTCGCTTCCGGCGAAGCGTTCGTTATTACGGTTAGCGTGGGCAAGGAAATACCTCACCCCAATACGACGGAACATCATATCAGATGGATAAAGTTATTCTTTAAGGGGGAGGATGAAAAGTTCCCCTTTGAGATTGGTTCTTACGAATTTACGGCTCACGGAGAGCATGTTGGCGGTCCCAATACTGGCCCAGCTTACAGCGAGCCCTGCGTAACCGCCAAGGTTAAACTTAACAAATCCGGTACGCTTTTGGCCATGTCCTATTGCAACATACATGGATTATGGGAAAGTTCTAAGGAGATAAAGGTAAAGTAAACGGCATAAGCGGTTAGTCGCCAATACACCCCTAAGCTAAAATTTAAACTTAGCTTAGGGGTGTATCTTTTATAGAAAACTTTCAAGTGCCATCATGTTTTTGTTGATCATATTTTTGTACCTTACGGATGCCGTTCCGTAATATCGATCTAATGCCTTATGCTCCGATCCGTAAGCCCTAATATAACGAGACAGCAACAATGCACCGGCGGCTATTCCAAGCTCGGGGTCGTTTAGGTGGTTTTTTGACGTTATTCCGTTGGCTGAAAGTAGAGCAGAGTGCGTATCCCACACTACCTGCATGACTCCAACGGCACCTTTGGAGCTGGTCGCCTTGGGATCGAAGTGGCTTTCAGCCTTGGCAACGGCGATGAGGAGCTCCTTGGGAACGCCATATTTTTTAGAGTAGTATGCGAAAGCACAGGCTTCCCTCCATAACGTCTTGGATGCGATTTTGGGGTTGACCTTTCTGATGTACTTGGCGAGGGATGCTATCATTTCCTGCTCATCTGGAAGCATTTCGCTTAAAAACCTAAGCGTGGAGGTGGGGCATTCTTTTTGCCAGCGAATTATATCTTCAGGAGAATTGCCCGTTTCTGCCAATGTTTGAATGATCTTATCGTGAAAAACGATATTTTCTTTTGATTTTTCGTCATTTATCTCACCAATTCCGGGAGTAGCGATGGATAGTATGGTAGAGAAAAATAAAAATATCGTTACTATCTTTGCCATGATATAGTATCTCGCGCGAAGCGATTTCTTCAATATCATCGCAACCTCCTTTTGTAAGAGTTTAAATCCCTTACCACCTACCTCTATGAAATAAGTATTTTTACCTAGCCGCAGGTGCCAAAAAACGCAATAGACCGCCCTTAAGGCGATCTATTGTATACTAATGACGGCACAATTTCAATTACAATCCTGATTGTACATCCTTTTTTGGGATTTGAAAACCCCTAATCCCGATTTTTTTCGGGCAATTTGGGCAGGCTTATCGTAAATGTGGTAGGTTCTGCCTTAGACGTGAGCTCTATTAAACCACCATGGGCCTCTATTATGTTTTTTGTGATGGCGAGTCCAAGCCCATAACCGATCGTTTTCCTTCGTCCTTTTAGCGAAACTGATCCCCTTTGGAACCTCTCGTATATGCCTTCGGTCATATCCTCCGATATGCCAACGCCGTTGTCCGATATCTGTATACGCCAATGAGTATGCCCATCTATGAGCGATACGGATATGAAACCTCCGTCTTCGTCCTCATATTTCTGTCGGGTGAATTTAAGGGCGTTATCGATGACGTTTCCTATTGCCTTCTTTAGTTCCTCGGGTGAAGCTAAGACATTAGCGCTTTCTGGTTCTATGACTACATTCCAGCTTATTTTCCGAGCCTGTGGGTAGTCTCTATATTCATCAACGATTTCTCTGAGCAATTGAGCCAAATCTACGATCTGTATGACCAGCTGGGGCAGCGCTTCGTAACATATGGAAAGCGCCTTATCCCCATCCTCTGCAACGATGACATCGTATCCCTTCATGGCGAGATACTGTTTTATCAGTGATGCTATGGATTTCTCGTCTTCAACCACGAGGATCTTTTCTTCCCTCAAATGACCTCCCCCTTGGGCCTCCTTATTTGCGAAGCCGATACCTTCTTGCCTGTTACCATATATATGACCCTTTCTGCAAGGTTCGTGGCGTGGTCTCCGGCCCTCTCGAGCGTCCTAGATATCAGCAAAAGCTCCGTGGCCTGTTCTATGACGTTTGGCCTTTCGATCATTATGAGCAACAGCTCCCTAAAGATCTGCTGATCCAGGTCGTCCACCTCGTCGTCCATACGGCATACCTCTTCGGCCTTTTTTACGTCCCGCTCCATGAGGGCCTCTAAGGCCTTGTCAACCATTTTCCTTATGTCGTTTTCCATTCGCGGTATGTCCAAGAGAGGTTTTATATGCGGGCGATCAGACAGCCTTATAGCCCTCTTGGCAATGCTGGATCCGTAGTCTCCTATGCGCTCAAGATCGACCGCCATATGCATGATGGCAGAGACGGTCCGCAGGTCTTGTCCCAAAGGTTGAAACCTAGCCATGAACCTCAAGCAGCTCATATCTATGTCTTCTGCCAGTTCGTCGAGCAAGTTGTCTCCCTTTATGACCTCTCTGGCCTTGGCTACGTCCTGTTCCTTCAACGCCGTAACAGCTTGCGATATGGCGTCTACCGCCAATTTGCCCAACTTCAAGAGTTTTTCTTCCAATTTCTTCAATTCCACGTCTATGTGTTCTCTGACGTTTATCTCCATCTCTCTTTCACCTTCTTTTAAGTCCTTATAATAATTTTATCCGAATCTTCCCGTGATGTAATCAGCTGTTCGAGGATCTTCTGGAGCGGTGAATATCTTTTCCGTGGGTCCTGCTTCTATCAATTCGCCCATGAGAAAGAAGGCCGTCACGTCGGATATCCTGGCCGCCTGCTGCATGTTGTGCGTCACGATCACGATCGTAAATTTGCTTTTCAGGTTTCTGATGAGCTGTTCTATGCGAGCCGTTGCCAGGGGATCCAAGGCCGATGTGGGTTCGTCCATCAAAAGCACCTCGGGATTTACGGCTATTGCCCTTGCCACGCACAGGCGCTGCTGCTGTCCGCCGGACAAAGAAAGGGCAGATCTCGTCAGGATATCCTTGACTTCATCCCACAAAGCGGCAGCTTTAAGGCTATTTTCCACTATTTCGTCCAACTTTTCCCTTCTGGTTATGCCATGAAGTCTGGGGCCGAAGGCCACGTTATCGTAGATCGACATGGGAAAGGGGTTTGGTCGCTGAAACACCATGCCGACCCGTTTCCTTAGCTCTATCAAATCCATTTCCGGCGAATATATATCGATGCCATCCAATAGAACGGTACCTTCCACCTTAGTATTGGGCAGAAAATCGTTCATCCTGTTGAGACACCTCAAAAAGCTGCTTTTACCGCATCCTGAGGGTCCTATCAGTGCAGTGACGTTTTGGCCCTGTATATCCATGCTTATGTTTTTTAGAGCCATGACGTTGCCGTAATATAACCTCAGGTTTTCGACGCTTATCTTCGGATTGTCCGTCGAATGCCTAATCATCTTCATCCTTCCTCCGCTACATCAAATAGCGCCTGCGATTCAATCTCGCACGCAATATTATACCGATCAAAGTGATGCCCAATACCAATGTCATTAAGACTAGGATGGCTCCATACTGTAGAGGGCGAGTTTTATCTATGAAGGTGCCGGAGGTTGCCAGCACATATACATGAAAGGGCAGGGCCATCACTTCGTCGAATAAACTTTTGGCGAGCCCCGGGGTGAAAAAGGCCGCTCCGGTGAACATTATTGGCGCCGTTTCGCCGGCCACTCGCCCAACGGAGAGTATAGCTCCGGTAAGTATCGATGGCATGGCGCTTGGTATGACGACCTTCCTTATCGTTTGCCACTTTGATGCACCCAAGGCGTAAGCAGCATCCCGAAGGCTTTGGGGGACGGCAAGCAAAGCCGTCTCCGAGGCTCCGACTATGAGCGGCAGGGCAAGGCAGCCCAAGGTCAATCCCGCCGAAAGGAGAGAGGGCCCGAACTTCAACAGTATACAAAAGAACGAAAGGCCGAAAAGCCCGTAAACTATCGATGGAATGCCCGCCAAGCTCCTTATGGCCAACCTCAATGTTGCCGTAAGGAAGTCATCCCTGGCATATTCGACCAGGTAAATGGCGGTGCATATCCCTATGGGGAGGGAAAAGGCCATGGATACTATGATGAGCTGTAAGGTTCCAATAAGGGGAGTCAATATGCCACCCTCGGTCATGGAGTTGCGAGGGGGTTGGGTCAGAAATTCGATCGATATGGCGCCTATTCCCTGGGTTGCTATGAACGCCAATATGCCAAAGAGGACCAAGATGACAAAAAGCATAGAAGCCCATAGAAGACACGTGAGCAACCTGTCCTTAAGTTTTCTCCTGTTCAACGCCACTGCCACCTCCAACGCCTCTCGATCCAAATGGTCGCGAAGTTTAAGATCAATGTCATAAGCAGAAGTAGCAACCCGGCAAAAAACAGGGCATGGTAATGCGGAGAGCCTACGGGCGTCTCGCCCATCTCAGCTGCTATCGTGGAAGTAAGCGGTCTGATCGGATCGAACAGACTTTTGGGGATTATGGCAGCTCCCCCTGCTGCCATCAGTACCACCATGGTCTCGCCGATGCCCCTCATCATCCCAAGCAAACATGCCTGAAGGATTCCGGGCAGTGCGGCAGGTAAAACCACCCGCGTTATGGTCTCCTGCCTTGTGGCGCCCAATGCGATGGCGGCATCCCTGATATCCGACGGCACCGATGATATCGCATCGTCAGCAAGCGACCCCGTTATGGGTATTATTAGCAAGCCCAGAAGAAGCGAAGCGTTGAACAAATTTAATCCGGTGACTAGATCAAAGGCATTCTGAAGCCATGGAGCAAGCGCCACCATTCCGATGAATCCCAACACCACGGACGGTAAAAATCCCAGTATCTCAAGCATCGGCTTCATGAAGTTTCTCATAGCCCTAGGGCATACCTCCGATAGAAATATGGAGACCATTATGCTCAAAGGGAGCGCGATCAAGGAGGACAGCAAGGTTACGGCTAGAGATCCGACTATGAGCGGCAACATGCCGAATTCGGGAGGAGAATAGGTTGGATACCAGTAAAGGCCGAATAGCAATTCCTTTAACGTAACGCTCTTTAGGACCGGGAAGCTTTCCTTCATCAAGAACATGAGGGTAAAGATCAGTATGAATATGCCTATCATTGCTACTGCGCTAATCGTAAGCTTTGCTAGCCTGTCCTTTTGCTTCAGGTCCATTGGCTTTTAATGTCTCCTTTCTTTGGAGATGCGCGCATTCAGTTAAATTTTATCATGGTTAATGTAACGATAACCTTACGACGTCGTAAAGGTACTGTTACATGTGTTTTCTGATAACATAAATGAAGTGCACTGATCATAAAAAATTTTATGAGTTGACTAAATCTTTTGGAGGTGTTCTTTGTGAGAGTTTCAAGGGCTGATATTAGCCTAAATGAGCTGAAGGGTAAAGCCGTCAGCATCTTTGTCTTTGAGGACGAACTGGCTGACACGGTAAAGTTTATAGGTGATTTAAGCGAGTCGGTTAAAAGGCAGGCACAACTTGAAGGCTACTTTGGCAAAAGGGAGAAGGTGCTCAAGGTCACGCTCCCTGGTGAGCGCATACCAATCGTGTTTCTGGTTGGGCTAGGCTTGAAGTCCAAGGTAAGGTTAGATGACTATAGGACTGCTTCGGCATTGGCTATAAGGGCAGCTCGGGAGTCCAATGTGGACGATCTGTATGTCCTTTCGCCGGAGATGGATCATTTCATATCTCAGGCGATAGCTGAGGGCGGCTTGCTTGGTGCTTATGATTTCGATAGATACAAGGGCAAAGCCAATGGGGGGCAAAAAATACAAAACCTTTACCTAATCGGCGGTGACGAGAATGCGATAGAGAAGGGCACGCTTTTTGCCTGCGGGCAAAATTATGCCAGAGATTTGGCGAATGAACCGCCCAACGTGATCAATCCCATTTCGTTAGCGGATATAGCGCGCAACCTTTCCGACGACATGGGGCTCGATTGCAGGATATACGATGAGAAGGAGCTGGCAGATATGGGCATGAACGCCTTGCTTGCCGTTGGCAGGGGATCTGTGAATCCCCCCAGGCTTATCCACCTTACGTTTAAACGAAATAGCAATACAAGGCTTAAGGTGGCGCTCGTGGGAAAGGGATTAACTTTCGATAGCGGTGGACTTGACATTAAGACCCCGGATAATATGAGGACAATGAAGGGAGATAAGACCGGAGCTTGCATTGTCCTGGGGGCCATAAGGACCTTGGCCAAGTTGAATTTGGATCTCGAGGTGCACGTCCTCATAGGAGCGGTCGAGAACATGCCCGGCGGTTCTTCCTACAAGCCCGACGACATAATCAAGGCATATAACGGAAAGACCATAGAGATAGATAACACCGACGCTGAAGGACGTGTTACCATGGCCGACGTCTTAAGCTTCACGTCAAAGCTTAAACCCTCTTACATCATAGACATAGCCACGCTTACCGGTGCTTGCGCCGTAGCCTTGGGGCCCTATACGGCCGGACTATTTTCAAACGATCAAGCTTTGTGCAATGATTTGCTGGAGGTATCAGCCTTCACGGGGGAACGTTTCTGGCAGCTTCCCATTGACGATGAGCGCTTGAGAAAGCGTTTGGAATCCCCCTTTGCGGACTTGCTTAACTCGGCGGGAAGATATGGCGGCGCCATAACTGCCGCGATGTTCTTGCGCGAATTTGTGGACGAAGGCATATCTTGGGCTCACATGGATATCGCCGGGGTCAATTATTACAGGGAGTCATTCGGTTACTATCCGAAGGGTTCGTCGGCATTCGGCATAAGGACAATTCTCGAGTGGCTTTCAAGGTTATAGTGATAATCAAGCCGAACGGGTAACCCGTTCGGCTTGATTATTTAGCTGCGGGCTGCCACCTCCTGGGCTTTGGCCCTTACATGCTGGAGCCTTCTTTCGGTGGGCGGATGGGAATTAAAACCGCTGGGGCTGGTGGTATATCCTGCCTTTGCCATCTTTTCCAAGGCACTGACCAACCCCCATGGGTCGTAACCTGCCTTGGCGGACAGTTCTATGCCATAGTCGTCGGCTTCAACCTCCTGTTCCCTGCTGAAGCCGGATTCAGCTAGGGCATAACCCAGATCTAGGGGGTTAATTCTGCTCGAGGAATTTCCGACAGCTCGAAAAATCAAGCTCCAGAGAACACTTCGTGTCACTGTCCTGCCATAATGGTTGAGCTTTATATGTCCAATTTCATGGGCCAGAACGCCGGCAAGTTCATCTTCGCTGTCGAGCAAGTCTAACATTCCCTTAGTCACGGTTATAGAGTACTTGTTGAGTGAAAAGGTAACCCAGGCGTTGGGTTCCTTCTGGTCTACTACTGTAATAGGCGCAGAGGGATCCAATCCGGCAGCCTTGGCCAGCCTTTGCCATACGTCCTTTACGGCTGCCGGTTGTAGCGATGCCTCGGACGTACCGACGATGAAGACGACCAGCAAAATTACAACGATAAGTGAGCGCCTTATCACTTTGTCCACTATAATCACCCCCCTTTAATATAATGACGGGGTAGACAACATATGCTATAAAGATATTTTATTCGTTTCAACTTAATTGTAATGCTATATTTTAGGATTGGAAATACTGATTTTACGCAGACTGACAGGGGGATAAAAAATAGGCTGAGCATTGAGCTCAGCCTATTTTCGCTCAATCGACCAGCTTTAGCGGTACGGCTGCCTCAGGGGTTACCACATTGAATGTGAAGGTCTCAGTGAAGTAAAGTGATACCATACCTTCCCTATGTTCCTTATAACCTATGGAGATGTCCTTGCCAAGTATAAGCTCAAAATCTCCGCCCCTCAGGGAGATCACAATGCCATCGTTTACGTTGGGCGAGAAGACTACTTTTCCGCCATCCAATATGTCGGCGATCTTTTTGTATAAGGGGTAAGTCTCCCCTAAGGAGTATATCCTGCTCCAAAGGACTGGACCAGCCACTAGGGCATAAGGACCTTCAATGCCCCACTGGGTGAAGTTAAGCTTGACCTGGGTCAAGCTGGTAAGCAAATCCGTCGGGTTTTGTATTGGCAGTTCTATTGAATATTGCTGCGATGCGTTAAAAAATCCTTCTATGCAAGCATCGTCCAACCCGTAAAAGATTGCCTTATCCTCGAAGGCAGCGACTTTTCTTGCCGCCTCTTCGAGGTTCGTTAGGTCCGGCGACTTTAAGCCCCTCTGTACATTGTCGAGCTCGCATATGGAAAGGTCAAAGGGTACGTATACCTCTACCAAAGGCAAGCTTAAACGGGTGGCGTAGCATATATCCTTGGAGATGCTGCCCTTCTTTATCCTTCCGGTGGGATAGGCGGCGTAATCCCAACCGAAGGGTCCCAGTACGTCCACGATCTTCCTGGCCGACAGGTTCGGGATTAATACCTCTTTGGCCCTTTTGGTTATCTCATTCCACGCGCTTTCGTTTACCGGTGCTAATTCCTTCTTTAAAAAATCCATCTTCATCCCTCCTTTGCCTTTTTATTCTTTAAGGGAACCTATGTTTAAGTCAAGATCGCTTCCTTCGCCCTTCGAGGACCCCTCACCCGATGCAGCTAGAGCCTCTATCTCCGTTATCGGAGCTTCGGTGAAAAGATATGTCCTCAAGGCCTCGTCCCAACCAGGCATGTTACGCCTTAGCCATTCAAGGAGCATTGCGGCGTGCTCCATCTCCTCGTTTCTGTTATGCTCTATGACGGCCTTGATCGTAGGGTCCTGTGTCGTTGCCGCCCTGTCGTTATACCACATGACCGCTTCGACTTCTTCCTTGAGGCTGGCAAGAGCTCGATGGAAATCTCTATCCTTTGCGGAGATCTCTTCCACGGGTTCATGATATTCGGCCATTGGCAAATCCCCCCTTAATTTAGTATGATTTTCAAAATTCATTATACTTCATATATGAGCTAAAATGTAAGTCGAGGTTCTTAACAGAGATCATTCCGTTTCCGATCATGGAAGCCGCGGATACGAGGGGAAAGCGAAGAAAGACGAAATGAACGCTAGAGAGCCAAAGTTTGCCGAAGCCGAAATTGGATTAAAGGAATCTGCAGATTGGCCCAGCCTGATAGCTCTAATGGTGACATTGCTGGTTTGGTCATCGGCCTTTGCTGCCATAAAGGCGGGGTTATCGTTTTATTCTCCGCTTCATTTGGCAGTTCTACGTTTCATCACATCATCGATAATTCTGCTTCCCTTCTTGCTGTTTAAGTTTGGATTGCCGGATCTTAGTGATCTGCCCTTCATATTTTTCCTCGCCGCTACCGGCATGCTTCTTTATCATATACCTCTTTGCATTGGAGAGCAGACCGTCTCTGCCGGATCGTCCAGCCTCTTGATCTCCACTGCGCCCGTGTTCACGGCCATCATAGCGGTCATCGGGTTGAAAGAAAAGATGACCTTTCTGGGGTGGACCGGCATAGCCGTGAGTTTCGCCGGTGCCGCCCTTATTGCAGTGGGGGAAAGCGGAATCAGGATATCCTTTGGAGCCCTATGGATATTGTGTGCAGCCTTTATGGAATCCTTTTATTTCGTATTTCAGAAGAAGCTTTTGCCTAAATATGGTGCCTTCAGGCTTACCTCCTACGTGATAATAGCGGGTACTATTTTGATGATGCCCTTTGGAAAGGGCCTCTTTGACGCCGTTGCAGCAGCTCCTCTATCGGCTACCCTCACCGTCGTATACCTTGCGATATTTCCTACCTGCATCGGGTATGCAGGTTGGGCCTATGCTTCGTCAAGAAATCCGGCTTCGCTGGTAGCGAGCAGCTTATTTTTAAACCCCGTGCTGGCCATATTTATAGCCTGGGTGTGGCTCGAAGAGATTCCATCTCTTTTGTCCGTCATCGGCGGCTCTGTTGCAATATTGGGGGTATGGATATTACAAAGGACCAGATGAGCCGAAGTTATGCCTCCATTTTATGTTATAATAATTAAAACCTCTAAGTTGCTCTTTTTAAAAAGATGTTCGCGGAGGTGATTTGGAAGCGGGAGCTTCAAGGGGGTGTTTTTAATGAAAGACGATCGCTTTGATCGGCTTGCAGATGAGCTTGTAAGGCTCATCGGAATTCCCAGTTCGAGCGGTAACGAAGGCCCCATTCTTCAATACCTGGAAGACAGGCTGCAATTTTTAGGAGTCCCTACCGAGAGACAGAGCACTTCCGGAAAAAACGGAAATTTAATCTTCAACCCGGGTTCAAAGTTGTTGTTCGATCTTCATGTCGATACAGTCCCAGAAGTAATGGATGGCGAAAGATGCCGTACTTGCCTGGACGGCGACTTGGTTTACGGCAGAGGCGCGGCAGATGTTAAGGGTTCCATAGCCTCCTTGATAATTGCATTAGAGGATTATGTGGACCAGTCAGGACCCGACTACGAGCTTCCTGTAAGCATAGTCTTTACGGTGGATGAGGAACAGGGCGGCAGCGGAGCCTACAAGGCAGTGGACTTAAGCCCGGAAGAGGTTATCGTCTTTGAGCCGACGGAGCTTGATATATGTACCTCCGAAGCTGGAGCAATTGGGGCTAGGCTCAATTTTTCTGGTCAGCCTGCTCATGGAAGCGATTTTGAGGCCGGCAAAAATGCCATTTCGAAGGCCGTCGATTTTATGTTTAAGTTGGGAAAGTTGCCTTTTCTCGCTGGTAAGCACCCATACATCGGTGAGGCAGGATTCAATGTTCAGTCCTTAAGCGGAGGTTCGCCCAAAGAGCTCATCGTGCCCGGCAAGTGCGAAATGTACGTCGACTTCAGGCTATTGCCCCATGTGGATCACAGGGAGGCCGAAAGGCAGTTGAGGGAGTTTTTTGAAGGCGAGGGCATAGAATACGAGATAGATGACGTCTCTCCTCCCTTTATGCTGGATGAAGACGTTCCAATCGCAAAAAAACTTAATGATGCTGCCTCTACGGCGCTCGGGGTAAACCTGCGTATGGGAGCCTTTAAGAGTTGGAGCGATGCAGAGCCCTTTGTTACCGCGGGTGCCTCAGCGGTCGTCTTTGGTCCGGGAAAGCTTTCGGTTGCCCATACCTACTTTGAGCATATTTCGGTCAAGGAAATGGACTTGGCCAGCAAGATACTGACAGCCTTTTTGTTGAACAATTCATGCCCTCTGGGGCGCGAAAAAAGCTATATAAAGCTAGCGGATCTTTAAAAATTACAGTGAAAGGACGGACAGGCATGATAACCATTGGCTGTCCGTCCTTTTTAAAATGGACCGCTTAAAGTTCCTTGATGAACCTGACCCATCTTCCCTTCTTTTCCATCTCGACAAAGCCTTGACTTTTATAGAAGTTTCGTGCCCGTAAGTTCTTTTCGCCGGCCCACAGTTCTACGATCTTTGCTCCTTTTTGAGCAAGAAGCTTTACGGCCTCTTCAAGAAGCAGCTTTCCTATACCGTGACCCTGATAATCAGGGTCTATTACTATCTCGTGTATCTCTCCCACAATGTGTCCATCCGGGGAAACCCATTTATGATCCGTCGATACGAAACCCACGATCCGTGAACCGTCAAAGGCGACTAAAAAGCCACCCTCTGCCCGCCTGTAAAGCCATTTTAAATACTTCTTTATCGTTTCCGGATCCGTGTCAGCATATTCCTCTAGGCCTTTATATGCGCGTTCGTAAAGCTCCGTTAGTTCCTCTTCAAAATCCACCGGATTTATGCATTGGATCTTTACGGGACCTGATATATTGTCGGGTTCAAAACCCCATGGCCTCACCACCTCCTTTGCGTGACTAAAGAAATTTATGCAACGGAGCTATATCTCCATTTGGCGTTACGTACCTGACCTCGCATTCCAGCCAATAGCCGATTCGGCAGTAAATTACATCTCGAATTTTGGATATCAGCTCAAAGACGTCCTTCGACGTGCCACCACCCAGGTTGACTATGAAATTGGCGTGAACGGTGCTGACCATTACGTTACCCACGCGAAGGCCCTTCAGTCCGGCGTCCTCTATGATCTTCCCGGGAGGGCCTGCTACCTCATATACCTCGGGCTTGTTGGTGAATACCGAACCACAGTTCGGCTGCTTCAAGGGAAACTTGTGCTTTCTTTCTGCCAGTACGTTAAGGATTCGTTTTCTTATATCCCTGGGGTCGCCTGGAGTTCCCCTAAGATGTGCCCTTAAAATTATTAGATTCCTATGTTGAAATACAGAGCTTCGGTAGGAAAACTCGCAATCCTCGGCCGACATCTCTATGACATTGCAATTTTCGTCCAGTGCCCATACGCGCTTGGTCATGTCGCCGATGGATTGCCGTAAACTACCTCCATTCATGTATATCAGTCCGCCCAATGTGCCGGGAATTCCGCTGGCATGCTCTAATCCGGCTATACCCCTTGAAGCGGCAAGCCTGGCAAGACGAGGGAGCCATATCCCCGCATCGGCAATTATATCCTGCCCGTCTATCCTTGCAGTTGCAAAGGACTTACCAAATTTTGCCACAATGCCCCTGAAGCCGTCATCGGAAAAGAGGATATTGCTGCCCCTTCCGATGACGATCAGGGGAATGTCGTCTTCTCTTGCCAAGGCCATCAATTTTTGCAGCGACGTCGTGTCGGTTATATGCACCAAGATGTCAGAGGGTCCACCTATCTTCCAAGTGGAATGCATGGCCAAGGGCTCATCCAATCTCACTTCGCTAACGCCAATTGCAAGTAGTTTGCTTGCTAACTTCCTCGGTTCCAATTCAAACCCCTCGTCTCGTTTTGTAACTTGTAATAGGATATCAAACTTTTGGCATATGTATAGGGGCGATTTGCAGGAATGGGTAGCAAAGCTTGCAGTCGTGCAGATTAATATAATGCAATATACAACTATGTGGCTACTATAATGGAATTATAATATAGTAGAATATACAAATATATGTGATTAGTTATACTTGTCACGAGAGGAGGAGAGTAGTGACGGAAGAAGAATGCAGGGGTGGGCACGATTTTGCAGTTATTGAGGCGATTGCGGCCAAGGCTAAAGAGGAGAACTTGGGGTTAATACCCATTCTTCAAAGGACACAAGAGGCGATAGGCTATTTGCCTAAGGAGGCATTGAGGACCTTGGCGGAGCTATTGCATGTGCCATACAGCAAGGTCTTTGGAGTTGCGACCTTTTACGCACAGTTTCATTTAACGCCAAGGGGTCGACATATCATTCAACAGTGCGATGGCACCGCCTGTCACGTAAAAGGCGGCCCGCGAATAAGGCGAGTCATAGAAGAAGCCCTAGGCATCCCGCCCGGGGAGACTACTTCAGATCTTAAAGCCACATACGAAATTGTATATTGCCTTGGGTCCTGCGGGCTGGCTCCGGCCGCGATGGTGGACGGCAAGGTGGTCGGTAGGCTAACTCAAGACAAGATGAAAAGAATTTTAGCTTCTATGGAATGAGGGGTGTGAAATGTGTGCCTCTAAACTCACTAGTCCCGAGGATCTTCAAAGGCTGGCGGAAGAGACAAGAAAGGAATTAGCCATCAGGGAAGGGGCCGGAGTGACGATAAAGGTTTTCGTAAGTCCTCTTGATCCCAAGGGAGCGTCGAGGTTGGTTGCCAGGACGTTTATGGAAGAGACAAGAAAGGCAAATATCGCAGCTAAAGTTATCATAGCCGAAGGCGAAGGAGCCTCGAGCTTTGAGCCCGTCGTAGAGATCGAAACACCAAGAGATGGCGTGGCAGTTTACAGGAATATAACACCGGATAAAGTGCCCATCCTGGTCAAAGAGCATCTCGTCGGAGGAAGGGTTGTCTTTGAATGGCTAATCTCCCAAAGGCGCAGCCAGCACGTGTTGTTTAGCTGGCAATGATTTTTTGAGCATCAAGGAGGTCTACCATGACCAACTCTTTTAGGGCAAATGTCTTATGTTGTCGTGGCACGAGTTGTACGGCGGGGGGCTCGCGTGAAATATTGGAGGCCTTCGAGGAGGAGGTAAGAAAGCATAATTTGGAGAAGGAGGTCTTGGTGACCTTCTCCGGCTGCCATGGTTTATGTTCGATCGGGCCCGTCGTTGTGATATATCCCGAGGACATCTTTTACTGTCAGGTAGAACCAAGAGACGTACCCGAGATAGTTGAGAAGACCTTACTTAGGGGAATGCTAGTGGAAAGGCTTTTGTACAGGGATCCAATCACTGAGGAAGTAGTGCCCCGTTACCATCAAATACCCTTTTATATGAATCAGACAAGAATTTTGTTGAGAAACTGTGGCTTGATTAACCCTGAGCACATCGAGGAATACATCGCTCGGGAGGGATATCAGGCCTTGGCCAAATCGCTTTACAAGATGTCTCCGCAACACGTCATAGAAGAGATAAAAAGCTCTGGCCTTAGGGGGCGTGGAGGAGGAGGCTTCCCGACGGGGCTTAAGTGGGAGTTGACCAGGAAAAATCCCGAGGACCCAAAATACGTAGTTTGCAACGCCGATGAGGGAGATCCTGGTGCCTTTATGGATCGAAGCTTGATAGAGGGAGATCCTCATGCGCTGGTCGAAGGGATGGCTATCGCGGGATATGCTATAGGCTCAAAGAAGGGCTTTATCTACTGTAGAGCGGAATACCCTTTGGCCATCAGCAGGCTCAGGACTGCGATCGCCCAGGCAAAGGAGTACGGCCTGCTGGGGGAGAAGATCCTTGGCTCCGATTTCAGCTTCGATATAGAGATAAAGGAGGGAGCGGGCGCTTTCGTATGCGGCGAAGAGACGGCCCTGATGGCCTCCATAGAGGGGCGGCGAGGGGAGCCTAGGCCTCGTCCACCCTTCCCAGCCGAAAGGGGCCTTTGGGGAAAGCCCACCAACATAAACAACGTAAAAAGTTATGCCATTGTCCCGCAGATAATCCTCAAAGGAAGCGAATGGTTTTCCTCCATCGGAACGGAAAAAAGCAAAGGTACGGCCGTCTTTGCCCTGACGGGCAAGGTCAAAAACACCGGCTTACTCGAGATCCCAATGGGAACCTCGTTGGGCGAGATAGTCTTCGATGTCGGCGGCGGGGTGGCAAAGGACAGGAAGTTCAAGGCCGTTCAGACCGGTGGGCCATTGGGTGGATGCCTTCCGACGGAATCTTTAAATCTTCCTGTCGATTTCGACTCTCTGACTGCAGCAGGGGCCTTGATGGGCTCGGGCGGCATGATAGTCGTGGATGAGACGACCTGCATGGTCGAACTGGCCAGATTTTTCTTGCAATTTGTAGTGGCGGAATCATGCGGGCAGTGTGCACCCTGCCGCATAGGCGGGAGCAAGATGCTCGAGATCCTAACCCGCATAACCAAGGGGCAGGGCAAGATGGAAGATTTGAGTATGCTTGAAGATATAGCCAATTTCATGAAGGAGGCCTCGCTATGTGCCCTGGGTCAAGGCGCACCTAATCCAGTTTTGTCCACCCTTCGATATTTTAAAGACGAATATGAGAGGCATATCCTGGATCTACGTTGTTCCGCAGGGGTTTGCACGACACTTGCCCCATCTCCCTGTCAAAGCGCTTGTCCTGCCGAGGTCAAAATTCCCATTTACGTATCTTTGATATCTCAGGGAAATTACGATGAGGCATTGGCTGTTCACAGAAAATCCAATCCCTTCCCTTCCGTCTGTGGACGGGTTTGTCCTTCCTTCTGCGAGGATAAATGCCGTAGGGGGGAGGTGGATGAACCGGTAGCCATTAGGGATCTAAAGCGCTTCATGACGACGCGAGAGACCAACGAATGGGTTCCTGAAGTCCATGAACCGGACAAGGGTAAAAGCGTTGGCGTTGTGGGCGGCGGACCAGGCGGTCTTACCGCTGCGCTAAGGCTAGCTCAACTTGGCTATCATGTTTGTATTTACGAGTCCAACCCCGAACTTGGCGGAATGATGAGGTGGGGAATTCCCGATTACAGGTTGCCCAAGGACGTATTGAAGAGCGAAATAAAATCGATATTGAACGTGGGGAAAATTGACGTGAAGCTTAACGTCACAGTGGGTCGAGACCTCCAAATGGGCGATTTGTTTCAAGCTCATGATGCCTTATTGCTTGCGATGGGCGCTCAAGGCTCACAGGCACTGGGTATCCCCGGATTTGAGTTGTCAGGAGTGGAAAGTGGCATTTCCCTGCTCAGGAAGCTCAATATGGGCGAAGACCTTTCCTTTGTCAAGGGCAAAAGGGTGGTCGTCGTCGGCGGTGGAAACGTAGCGATGGACGCTGCTCGTTCGCTTCTGCGGCTTGGAGCGAAGGAGGTGCATTTGGTCTACAGAAGGGAACGCAAGGACATGCCGGCCTTAGTCGAAGAGGTCGAGGCAACGGAAGAGGAAGGGATACACTTTAATCTCGGTACCCGCAGGTGGCGTAGGAGGAGGATATCGGCCGAGGAGGAGAGGGTCATATTTCATTATTTGACCGCCCCACTTCAGGTCATTGGAAGTGAAGGAAAGGTCGTAGGGTTGCTTTGTCAAAGGCTAAGGCTTAAAGACGAAAGGGGCAAAAGCCTATTCGATGTCTCCGCGAGGAAAGCTTCATTCCCAATAGAGGGCAGCGAGTTCATTTTAGATGCGGATATAGTCGTCGCCGCGATAGGACAAAAGGTGGATCAATCCTCTTTGGACCAATGGGGCGTAAGACAACATCGTAACGGCACGATCGAAGTCAACCCAAGGAGCTTCATGACGTCGCGAGAGGGTGTATTTGCCGTGGGAGATGTGGTGTTAGGTCCGGCAAGCATCGTTGAGGCGGTTGGTCAGGCCAATAAGGCTGCGCGAGCCATAGACAGGTTTTTGAAAGGTTTACCGCTTCCGGAACCTCCATCGCTCATGGAGCGTCCTGAAGCGCAAAAGTATGAAATAAGCGATGAAGACGCGGAGCGCCCAAGGGCGAAGGCATCGATCCTTTCGCCGGAGACGCGCGTCTATGACTTCAGGGAAGTTAACCTCGGGTTTCCAAATGAGCACGTTGCGAAGGCCGAAGCCAAGAGATGCCTTCGCTGCGACCTGGAAGAGCGATGAGGGGGAAGGGCCATGTCTACCGTTACCTTGGAGATAAACGGCAGAAAGGTTCAGGGAAATTTAGGGGACACAATCCTAGATGTCTGTAATAAAAATGGCATCCACATTCCTACGTTATGTCACTTTGAAGGGCTAACGGACGTGGGGATTTGTCGGATGTGCTTGGTCGAGGTCAGAGAAGCCAGGGGACTGTTGCCTGCTTGCGTTACAAAGGCTACGAATGGCATGGTGGTCACGACTGAAAACGAAAGGATTAACGCTCTCAGGCGGTCTAACCTGGAGATGCTATTTTCGGAGAGAAATCATTTTTGCATGTTCTGCGAGAAAAGCGGGGATTGCGAGCTTCAAAAGCTCGCTTACGAATATGGATTAGACCACGTGCGTTACGGATTTTTCTGGCCGAGTTTGTCCATGGATATGAGCAGGAGGTATTTCTTGTACGATCAAAGTCGATGCATCTTATGCAGGAGATGCGTGCGCGCATGCGAGGAGGTAGCAGGACATACCGTGCTCACCGTTCGGGACAGGGGCCCTAAAAGCATGATCTGTCCCGACGACGATCTGCCCTTCAATGAATCTACATGCGTCTCCTGTGGCACCTGTCTTCAGGTTTGCCCCACAGGCGCCCTATCCGATCGTAAGGGCACTTACGTGGGCAGGCAAGCCGATATGACGAGGACCGGAAGTACATGTACGTTTTGCAGCATCGGCTGTGAGATTGAAATTTTGTCTCGCGACGGCGAACCTTTAAGGGTAGAAGGGGTGTTTGGCAAAGGTCCGACCGAAGGGGTGATGTGTTCAAGCGGGCGATTTGAACCGCTCTTTGAAGGAAAAGCCAGGCGTAAAGGTGCGCTTATATGCAAAGAGGGGAATGTAAAACCTGCAGGTTTGACGGAAGCTTTGGCTTATGTTGCAGACAAGATCAGGGATTTGGGCATGGATTCTTTCGCCGGGCTGATATCGTCCAGGGCTACAAACGAGACAGCGTTCCAATTTAAAAAGTTATTCGGCAATAATGCCTTCTTGATAGATCCCCCAGGCACACCACTGGGGAATGCCCATATCACGGATATCGACGACGCAGATTGTATTGCCGTGGTTGGAACAAACCTGGACGAAGAATTTAAAGCGGTAAGCTCCTTCGTAAAAAGGGCTGCCAATAGGGGGGCGAAGCTCGTAGTCGTAGGTTCGTCTGGAAGGAGGGTGGACTTGCGCGCATCTTGTCATCTCCAGGAAGACGATGCATGCGGCTTGGGCAAGATCCTTGAAGGAGCGTCCAAACCCATCGTAATTTACGGACCTCATACAGGCAGTTCAATGATGGAGTTTCTGTGGAAGCTTCGTCCGGGAGTAAGGCAATTAGGGTTAGCCTCCGGCAGCAATGGCCGAGGCATTGAAAAGTTGGGCATAAAACCTTGGGAGGGCGACAAAAAATATGGGGGCATTTATGTATTGCTGGCCGATCTTGCCATGCCCGTGACAATATCGAAATTACTGCCAAATGTCGACTTCATAGCGATTCAATCATGTTACGAGGACGAAGGAACAGTGTCCGCTGATGTGTTCCTTCCTTCGAGGACATGGTACGAACGTACAGGCACTTACGTCAATACGGAAGATAGAGTCGGGCAGCTCGAGCAGGTCCCCCAAGAGGCTCCTAACGTGCCTTCTGATGAAGAGATAATTACATGTTTAAATAATTTGTTAAATTAGGATATCCATAGAATTTGGACGTCAATTTTCATGGTTGAGGTTTGCAAATAGGATTACCGGTCATCTTTAAAAATAATAAAAGGGGATACATATCCCCTTTTATTATTTATATTTAAATTTTTTATTATATTTAAACTAAATACTAAATAAATTTAAGCGATCAAAGAAAGGTTCTTTATTTCTAAGGGTTCCATTTCTTGAAACCAATCTCCCTCGTCGCTCTTGGTCCATGTTCCGGTGTTATTCAACGTTCCCGCAAAGAGGGTGTCCTGCAATACGAACCAATTTCCCTGTTTATCTTTTAACCACATATCAGTAAACCTCCCAACCAGGATTTTTAAGACCTAGCCCTGCCCTTCTCTTATTTGAAAGTCCCCTACAAACGTCTTATTCGTCCTGGTCTTTGGAAGAATCCGTTCATCCTGAAATCCTCCTCACGATGATTACTCTGCGTTCTTGGGGTAATTTATATCACGCTTAAAAAAAGTTGTCAACTATAGTTTAGGACAAAACATAAAAAATTATATAAGTTTATGCAATCGATTGCACAAAGGCAGCCCCTGACTGAATTAGCGGCAAAATTCTTTTTTTGATATAATATACACAGCTCGATCGATCGCGAATGCCGAATGGAGGCCCTGCCTTGAACAGCGTATCCACGGGTGAGGATTTGATGCCTTTAGGCAATGTTGTGGCCTTAGTAGGGGCCGAAAATAAAACGCTGATCTACATGCGAAACGGCGATATTCGCGTGATCGGCAGAAACATCAGGAGCGTGGTAAGAAAGTATCAGGAGCTGCGCATCTTCCTGCAAGATGCATCGATCATAAAAGAAAGGTCCATGTTATGAAAAAGGGAAGTGATGTAACGATGGGGGCAACTATTGCTGAAGCCAAGCAATATACAGCAAATGACATACAGATCCTGGAAGGGCTGGAGGCCGTTCGTCGAAGGCCCAGCATGTACATTGGGGATACAGGCATGCGTGGCCTGCATCATTTGGTCTATGAGGTCGTCGACAACGCCATAGACGAGGCTATGGCAGGTTACTGCGACCACATTGTGGTTACCCTCTATGCGGACGGAAGCGTTTCCGTGGAGGACAACGGCCGGGGCATACCGGTCGACATGCACCCAAAGGTAAACAAACCAGCCGCCGAGGTGGTGCTTACGACGCTTCATGCCGGAGGCAAGTTCGACAACAAGGCCTATCAGGTTTCGGGAGGCCTACATGGCGTAGGAGTTTCCGTCGTCAATGCCCTGTCTTCGTGGCTTGAGCTTACCGTGTGGCGTGACGGCATAGAATGGCATCAACGTTATTCTAGGGGTGTGCCCCAGAGCGAACTGAAGGCGGTGGGCAAAGCTGAACACACCGGCACCAAGGTGCATTTCATGCCTGACGACGCCATATTCGAGGAAAGGGATTTTTCCTTCGACGTATTGAGCGCCAGGCTTCGGGAAATTGCCTTCCTGGTGCCAGGCATAACGATAGAGTTGAAGGACTTAAAAAACAATAAGTCCATGACCTTCAGATACGAAGGTGGAGTGGTCTCCTTCGTTAAGTATTTAAATAGGGATAAAATTGCCTTATTCGCCGAGCCAATTTACATATCCGGCGAGAAGGACGGCGTATTGGTGGAGGTGGCCCTGCAGTACAACGATTCCTTCCAGGAGCGGGTCTTTGCCTTTGCTAACCTGATCCACACCGTAGAGGGCGGAACTCACGTAATAGGCTTCAGGACGGCGTTGACCAGGGCCATAAATGAGATGGCGAGAAGACAAAAGCTTTTGAAGGATAAAGATCCGAACCTTTCAGGAGACGACTTGAAGGAAGGGCTTACCGCCATCATCTCCGTCAAGCTTAAGGAGCCTCAATTTGAGGGCCAGACGAAGACCAGGCTTGGAAACAGCGATGTTAGAGGCATAGTGGACTCCATCGTCTACGACGAATTGATGGCGACTCTCGAGGAAAAGCCGGACTACCTCAGGCCGATCGTAGAAAAGGCCATCAAGGCAAGACAAGCTCGTGACGCGGCCAAGAAAGCACGAGAGCTGGTCAGGCGCAAATCGGCCTTCGGAGGGCTCGATTTGCCCGGTAAATTGGCAGATTGCTCCAGTAAAGACCCAGAGGAGTGCGAGATATATATCGTTGAGGGCGATTCAGCCGGAGGCAGCGCTAAACAGGGAAGGAACAGGACCTTTCAGGCCATATTGCCTCTGCGGGGAAAGATATTGAACGTGGAGAAGGCACGCCTTGATAAGGTGTTGTCCAACGCCGAGATAAGGACGATAATTCAAGCCTTGGGCTGTGGCATAGGAGAGGATTTTGACATCAGCAAATTGCGTTACCACAGGGTCATAATCATGACGGATGCCGACGTGGACGGCGCACACATAAGGACGCTCCTCCTTGCCTTCTTCTACAGGTTCATGCCGAGGATCATCGAGGAAGGGCATCTATATATAGCTCAGCCCCCCCTTTACAGGGTGCAGGTCGGAAAGAAGGAGTACTACTGCTATTCCGACAAGGAGCTTCGCAACTTGATGGAACGCTTATCTGATAAGAAGGCGACCGTGCAGCGCTATAAGGGTTTGGGAGAGATGAACCCCGAGCAGCTTTGGAAGACGACAATGGATCCGAACGAGAGGATATTGAAGAGGGTGGACATAGAAGACGCCTTGGCTGCAGATGAATATTTTACTATATTAATGGGAGATAAGGTTGAGCCCAGGAGAGAATTTATAGAGGCTCATGCTAACGAAGTAAGAAATTTGGATATATAGTTTTATAGTCTGCTATAATCGTGACAGTTGAGTGTGAAACTATATATCCAAGGGGGGCTTTATCGTGTCCAATTCTTCTACCGGTGGAGGCGTTTCCTTAAGGTACAAAATCCTTTTGGCTTCCGGTGTGATAACTTTAGCCGTCGTGGTGGCCGTGTTTTGCGGTAGCTACTTCGCCGCCAAAGGCAGGCTGGTTCGCAGCATGAGCGAGCAAATGGACAGTTTTTCAAAGAGCTTGAGGGATACCATAGACCTCGAGCTCACTTTATTTCAAGACAGATGCCTGTCAAATTTGTCCGTTGCCATGAGCCAGTTGCCAGGCGATAGGATCATGGAGTCCGTAAATAAGGTCAAAATAGGCGAGCGTGAGTTGCCGACCCTCTTTATCATGGGAATTGGAAGCGGATTAAAACAGATTACGGGGTCAAACGATATCGTGGATCAATTGGCAGAGCAGTTGAACGGGCAATTCTTGATATATCAAATTTACAAAGATGAAAGCGGTGAAAAGGCCTGTCTGGTATCGACCACCTTTAAGGACTCCAAGGAGCTGGTCCTGGGTGCCGAGATGGACCCTAACTCACCAATATATCAGACGGCTATAAGGGCCGAAGGCATTTATCGTGGATTTCAAAGCATAGACGGCGTCCAATATTATGTTTCGTACAGGCAAATCAAAGACGCGGGTGGGACGCCTTTGCTTTTGCTTGGCACTGCCGTATCCGTTGAACCCGTCATGGATTACGTTAAAAAGGTCGCCTTTACTCAGGGAAGCTTCGCCTTTGCCATAGACGACGAGGGAAAGATCATCGTGCATCCCAGCATAGAAAGCGGTACGCCTGTTTCTCAGGCTTTGCCGGGGTTCTGGGAATCCTACAGCAAGGTGAGTCAGAGTCTGTCGAAGGAGGCAGGACATTTAAACTTTAAATATGCATTGCCGTCGGGGGAAAGCTACCTGGTATCCCTTTTTGAGGTCGGAGGATTGGGCTGGAAAGTTGCGCTAAATGTGCCGGGGTCTTACGTCTTGGCTCCCGTTGCTGCGATGAGGAATGCAATGATCATGTACGGATTGCCCGTCCTTGTGGCCGGATTGCTGCTCATGGTCTTTTTGCTGGGCAAGCTGCTAGCTCCCTTTAGGACTATGTTGGGTGTAGCAAACTCAATAGCTGGCGGAGACCTTTCGGTGACGGTTAAGGGCGACATGGACAGCAAAGACGAAGTTACAGCGATCATGGGCGCCTTCGAGCGCATAAGACAATCCTTCAAAGATCTCGTCGAAAGGTGTAACGAGCTTTACAGCAGGCTCGAGGAAAGGGATAAGGACCTAAGGCAGATAGAAAGCAAGATTGAGGTCTCGAGCAACAACAGCTTGGAAGCCTCCAGGGAGATAGTCTCGGTCATAGCGTCGGTATCCTCAGCAGTCGAGGAGACCAATGCTGGCGTGGAGGAAGTGGCCTCCGGAGCTCAAAATACGGCCAAGATAACTACGGAATTGAGCGAAAGGTCAAGCGCCGTAAATGAAAGCGTAAGGGCAGGAAGTGAAGCTGTATTTGAAACCGTTGCCAAGATCAACGGATTGGGCGAATCAGGAGAACGTATAAAGGAAGCCATCTCCTCTCTTGATTCCGCCATAAAGGGCATAACCCAGTTCGTCGATACCATAACCAGCATTGCCGATCAGACGAACTTGCTCGCGCTCAATGCCGCCATAGAGGCAGCCAGGGCAGGTGAGGCCGGAAGGGGTTTTGCCGTCGTTGCCGAGGAGGTCAGAAAGTTAGCCGAAGCCTCAGCCGAGGCTGCTAAGAAGGTTCAAGATGTGATCGGAGATATAGAACAAAGGGCCAAGGATGCAAATAGGGAGGTCAATGAAACAGTAGGCCTTATAGAGGAGGCTGTGGCCTCGTCGCAGGAGACCAGTGCCCAAATCCAAAGCATTACCGAACAGGTCAAGGGCATAAGCGAGGGTATTCAGTCAATTGCGGCAGTCGCGGAAGAACAGGCTGCTTCAGCCGAGGAAATTGCCTCCGCCATGGAGGATATACTCAACAAAGTTACTCGGGGACAGATGCAGGCCGAGGAAGTCGAGAGATCTTCCAAGGAGTTGATGGAACAAATAACCATGTTGTCTAGGATAAGGGAGGAACAAACGGAGTTGATGGAAGACCTCAAAAAAGCGCTGGCCTTTTACAAATTGAACGAAACATCTCAAAAAGCGGGTTTGGTGCCCCTGCAATGAGGTCGATTCCCGTTAGAAATTGAGCTCCTAATGTGATAAAAATAGAAGGGAAAAGCGCTTTTCCCTTCTATTTATTTTTGCCCTAAAGGAGGATGTGTCATGAACGATTTATACGGGCAGATTGTATCCGAGATAGATAGGGCTATCGAAAGGCATTCAAGAGAAGCCATCGAGCTAAGCGACCATTTGGCGCGTAACCCCGAAATTTCAGGGCAGGAGTTTGAATCGAGCAAAAAGCACGTGGAGCTTCTTTCCCGCTACGGCTTCGAGGTTAAGTACCCCTTCTTGGACATCCCCACGGCCTTCTGTGCTAGGAAATCCAACGGCAAAGGGGCTAGAGTTGCCCTTTTGGTCGAATACGATGCCCTGCCGGAGATAGGCCATGCCTGCGGGCATTGTCTCCATGGGGCCATGTCGACGCTTGCTGCCATCGGCCTTGCTTCGGTTTTCGATAAGTTAAAAGGCGAGCTGCTCGTCATAGGAACTCCTGCAGAAGAGACGAACGGAGCCAAGGTAACCATGGCAGACAAGGGCGTTTTCGACGACCTCGACCTTGCGATTATGATTCATTCCTCCGGGAATAAAAGCTACGTCAGCTACAGAAGCCTTGCCATGGATGCCTTGGAGTTCACTTACAGGGGCAGGCCTGCTCATGCTGCGGCCTCCCCTTGGGAGGGGCGCAACGCCCTTAACGGCGTTCAGCTTTTCTTTCATGCCATCGACATGTTGCGCCAACACGTGGAACCTGACGTGCGGATGCACGGCATAATTTATAAGGGTGGGGATGCTCCAAACATAGTTCCCGAAGAGGCAATCTGCAGGTTTTACTTTAGGTTTCCCACCAGGGCCTATTTGAACCGATTGGTAGAACGCGCAAGAAATATAGCTTCAGGAGCAGCCATTGCCACCGAAACCGAAGTTACAGTGAATAACTTTGAGCTCAGCTTCGATAACATGTTGGCAAACGTCGCTGCGGAGAGAAAGATGGCGGAGATAATGGAGGAATTAGGCGTTGAGGTGAGCGAACCTGAGGGCTACGAGGGTTCTTCCGATATGGGCAACGTAAGCCACAGGTGTCCTGCTCTACAGCCTAAGCTTGCCATAAGCGATGTACCGCTTGTGACCCACAGCCGAGAGTTCGCAAAGGCCGTTATAACGCCTAAGGCACATGAAGCTCTGATAACGGGCAGCAAAGCCCTTGCCAGGATGGTCATAGCTGTATTTTTAGATGAAAACTTGAGGAAGGCGATCAGAGAAGATTTTAAAAGAGCAAAGAAAGAGGAAGAACATTTAGGTTAGACTGTAGCCTTTGTGGAGGTGAATCGTTATGATCTCGCTTGATGACATAAGGCAGGCGCGGGAGCGCATAGGCAGTTGGATTCACAGGACGCCCATATTTTCTTCGGCCACCTTTAGCCGTATGGCAGGTAACGAGGTTTACCTAAAGGCGGAAAATTTGCAAAAAAGCGGGGCCTTTAAGTTTCGCGGGGCCATGAACTTCATGCTTTCCATGAGCGATGACGAAAGGAAAAGGGGGGTCGTAACGGGATCTTCCGGAAATCACGGGCAAGCCCTGGCGTGCGCAGCAAAGATTTTGGGCGTAAAGGCTGTCGTGGTGGTACCACTTGATGCCTCACCCGCCAAGGTGGCTGCCATCGAAGGATACGGAGCAAAGGTCGAAAGGTGCGGGCATTCTTCAACAGAACGTATAGCTAAAGCCATGGAGATAGCAGAGAATTTAGGCATGACCTTTGTGCCCCCCTTCGATCACCCATGGATAATGGCGGGACAAGGTACCGCCGGGCTTGAGATCGCAGAAGACATGCAGGATGTGGACGCCGTGCTGGTGCCATGCGGCGGTTGCGGCTTGATATCGGGCGTGGCGACGGCTTTGAAGGAGTCGCTTAAGGGCGTCAAGGTCTATGGGGTAGAGCCCGAGACCAGCAACAGCACCTATCTGTCGTTTAAGGCCGGCCGCATAGTGGAATTGCACGATATCCACACGATAGCCGACGGCCTTAGGACGGCAAGCCCTGGCAGTATAACTTTCCCGGTGGTTCAAAGATACGTGGACGACATACTTTTGGTGTCAGAGGAGGAGATCAGGAATGCCATAGTGTTGTTGCTGGAGAGGGCCAAGCTGTTGGTCGAACCCTCCGGGGCCGTGCCGGCAGCAGCGCTACTTTACGGCAAGGTGCCCCTGAAGGGCAAAAGGGTCGTCGCCTTATTATCGGGCGGCAACGTCGATCTTGCGGCTCTTTGCAAATGGATAGAGGAAGTAAGGACTGGAAATTAAAATTGCTTGTCAGTGCCTGTTTAGCTGGATGTTGTTGCAGGTACAATGGGAAGGCTTACGGCAATGAGCCTTTAAGGTCCTTGGCAAGACAGGGTCTTATAGAAGTGGCATGCCCCGAGACATTAGGGGGTCTTCCTGTCCCAAGGCCGAGGGCTGAAATCGTCGGAGGTACGGGAGACGACGTATTGTTGGGCCGTGCCTGCGTCTTAAACGAATATGGCAAAGATGTGACCGACATCTTCTTAAGAGGGGCTTTTTATGTGCTTGAGATAGTTCAAAGGGAAGGCATAAAGCATGCAATCTTAAAGGACAAAAGCCCCTCCTGCGGAGTGTATTGCGTATATGACGGTTCTTTCAAGGGCAGGTTGCGCAAGGGCAGAGGCGTAACCTCTGCCCTTCTGTATAGGCATGGCGTAACTCTTTTTTCCGAGGATGAAGTATGGGGAAAGCATTTCCTGGAGTTACTTTCAATTGACGATCGTTGATAATATATATAAATTCATTTAAAATTAATATGTTAGCTTTATCTAATTTTGTGGAGGTGAGAAAATATGGATGTACTAGAGGCGATAAAAAGAAGACGAGCTATAAATTTCTTCGATCCCACTAAGGAGATATCTGACGAAACTATAAAGAAGTTGCTCGAACTTGGAACTATGGCTCCTTCGTCGTTTAATTTGCAACCATGGGAAGTTATAGTGGTCAAAAGCCAGGATAAAAAGAAGGCACTTAGACGCTGTGCGTCCAATCAAAAAAAGGTGGAAGATGCCTCTGCCGTTTTAATATTCATTGCCGATCCGGAGGCTGTCGAAAAGAACTTAGATAGGGTGCTCGACAAGAACATCGAGCTCGGTTACATGAAGCCGGAAGGCCGCGAGGCGACCGTGAATGCCGTCTATGGACTGTACGGTCCCAAGGACAGCATTAAAAGAAAGATCTTTGCAGCAAAAAACACCGCCTTTTTCGCCATGACCGTCATGCTTGCCGCTCAAGGATTGGGCCTTGAGACGCATCCGATGGACGGCTTTGATGAGGAGGCCATAAAGAAGGAATTTGGCATCTCCGAGGGCAAGATAATTCCCTGCATAGTAGCCCTTGGCTACTTGCAGCCCGGAGTCACGCTGCTTCCGAGGTTCCGATTTCCCGTTGATGAGATGACCAAGTTCGTCTAGCTTTAAGTTTAGGAGGAAGGATAGTTTCTTCCTCCTCCTTTTTTATTTACGAGGACATCCCGAGCAGCTTATTGGCAAGAGAGCCTATTATAAAGGAAATGGTTGCTACTCCGAAGCTCACCGTCACCATCTCCGAGAACATCGGCTTAAAGTTAGTCGACCTTACTATTGAAACGAAGAAAGTGAAAATGGCAATTATGAGCAAGGCGTTCGACATGCTCCATATTAATGCAATATATGGAGAATGGACGAAGAAAAAGGGAAATATGAGCATTGCTACTGTTATTACGTAAGCTATGCCAGTATACATTGACGCCTTTAGAGGCTGTGTATCCGACCCTTCCGATTTTTGGGACAAATATTCCGATGCTGCCATGGATAAAGACGCAGCAATTCCAGTTATTAGACCCGCAAGGCCTACGAGCCTGCTGTTTGCCAGGGCAAAGGTCAGCCCTGCCAATGTGCCTGTAAGCTCGACCAATGCGTCGTTCAACCCCAGGACTATGGAACTTGTGTACTTCAGCCTTTCTTCGTCTATTAAGTCAATTAAGGCTTGTTCGTGCTCTTCTTCTTCCTCGAGAACCTTCTGGGCCTCAGGTAGGGAGGTCAGCCAATGCCTGTACTTCCTTTGTGCCTTGTCCTCGTTTGTCTCCATCAGCTTCAACGTAAAGGTTATGCCAAACAGCATGTATATGAGGGTATAAATGACGACCAAGAGCCTGCTGGGCTTCACTTCCCTTTGAGTGTATTTCTTCCATATAGAAGCGTGTCGGGCCTCGTCCTGCGAGATGCGTTCGAGGATCTCGGCGTTTTTGCCCTTATGTCTTTTAGCGAGCTTCCCGTATATGACATGCTCGGTGGTCTCGGTCCTTTGTGTCTTCAGGATTGCCTGTAACATGGCATCATCAAGCTTAAAGTCAGCGTCGCGCAATGAAGATCCCCCCATCGTTGGTGTTATTATATAGTATTAAATAAGTCTTCGTTCATTTTACACCATGGGAGGGGTTTAATTTGAGGATAGCGCGTTTCATGGACGGAAAGGGCATAGTGCGTTGGGGCATCATAGAAGAGGAAGAGATCAAAGAAACCAAGGGCTTAAAAGGACCCTATACGGGTGAAAAATATCCGCTTAAGGGCGTGCGGCTTTTAGCTCCCGCCGAACCGACGAAGATCGTATGCGTCGGCAAAAACTATGTAGACCATATCGAGGAGATGGATGGAGAGGTTGATCAGTTGCCCAAAGAGCCCGGGCTCTTCTTAAAAGCTCCCAATGCCTTGGCAGATCCAGGCGAAGTGATACCCTATCCGCATTTCACCAACGAGTTTCATTACGAGGGAGAACTTGCCGTGGTAATAGCAAAGCCGATGAAGATGGTCTCAGACGAGGAAGCTTTAAACTACGTGCTCGGATACACATGTGCCTTCGACCTAACGGCCAGGGACGCACAGCGTAAGGATTTACAGTGGATCAGGGCAAAGTCGGCCGATAAATTTTGCCCCCTTGGTCCATGGATCGAGACCGACCTGGATCCGACGGACCTGGGAATTAAGACCGAGGTAAACGGCCAAGTAAGACAAAACAGCCGAACTTCCTTGATGATATTTTCATTGAAAAAGATTTTGAGCTTTACGTCTTCCTTCATGACGCTTTTGCCCGGAGATGTAGTATTGACGGGAACGCCAAGCGGAGTTGGCGAGCTTCACGTAGGAGATGTGGCTGCGGTGACCATAGAGGGGATAGGTACGCTACAGATATCCGTTGGGCATTGATGGGTTTGGGCTATAGGCCGCGAAAGGATCAAAAAGCCACAATGCCAGGTCATCTCAGATGTCTTATTTGGCATTGTGGCTTTAAGGGGATATCGTTAACAATTTCTTTCTTACGTTTTTTGAAACCAACCCTTTCCCTCTATTATCCTTGCCACGAGCATTGCGGAGGCCGTATCTCCCGTGGCATTGACCATCGTTGCCGCCGGGTCTACCAAAAATCCTATGGTAGCTATGACGGGAAAGGCCTCCGGAGGAAATCCGTACAGACTGACGATCAGCATCTCGCCAACGAGTCCGCCTCCCGGGATGCCTGAAAGCACGACCCCGCTTAGGACCGCAATGGCAATGGCCGTGGCAAAGGTGCTGAGCCCGGCAAATTTAAGCCCGTACAGACCAAAGAGGAAGGAAATTTTAAGTATCCCGCTCAGACAGGATCCCTCCATGTGAATCGTAGCTCCCAGTGGCAGCACCATGTTTCTTATGTCTTCTGGTACGCCTATGTTTTTTGCAGCCTCCAGATTTACCGGTAAAGTGGCATTACTGCTCCCGGTAGCCAAGGCGGTAATGGCAGGGGTTATTATGTTTTTCCAGAAGGTACCAATCCCGCGGCCGTCAGTCGAAATGTAAGCATATAAAGTAAAGGCAATGAAGAAGTAACCAAAAGTTATGATGTGGTATATTACCATTGCCCTTGCGTAGGAGCCTAAAAGTTGTGGCCCAAAGTCGCCAACCAGCGTGGCGAAATAGGCTCCCAGCCCTATGGGGGCATAGTACATCACTATCTTGACCAAATGTAACATTGCATCGGACATGACGGACAGCAGGTCCACGACGATCCGTGCCCTTTCGCCTAGGGCGTTTAAGCTAACGCCAAGCAAAATGGAAAATACGATAAGGGGCAATATGTGACGCCTTGACAGCAGATCCCCGAAATCCTCAACGGTGAAGGCCTTCACTATCTGTTCGGCAGTGTTCAGTGGCTCAAATTGCTGGGGAGTGACGCCCTCGATGACGATGTCCTTGGCCGGGGGAAAGGAGACTACAGCTAAAAGCATGATAACTGCTGCGATAATTCCCGTAACGATAAAAATTGTTATCGTAGTCCCCAGGACCTTTCCTAACCGCTTCAGCGATGACATGCTTGCCACCGCATTCGTGATGGTACAAAACACCAGTGGCACCACTATCATGAACATGAGGTTGATGAAGACATCGCCCAAGGGCTTAAATATCAGGGCATTTTTGCCCATAAAGGCACCCAGGGCCGAGCCTATCGCAATAGAAACGAGCAGTATTACTGGAAAGACGTAGTTCTTCAACGCACTTGAACGATTTTTGCCCATCTTTTCACCTCCAGTGATAATCAGCCATCAAGGCTTCTTCGGTCAAATTTCCAGTAGCCACTATGAGAGCTTTGCCGGTCAACGAGGCTTCTGCCGTGTCGTTAGGCGCTATTTCAAGTGTTACCCTGTTTATGCCCCCGGGATTTTTGACGTCGATGGATAAGGGAGTGCCGCAGAGCAAATGCGAGGCCAGGCTGCAAGCTATGGCTCCGGTTCCGCAGGAAAGGGTAAAATCCTCCACGCCCCGTTCGTAAGTCATGGCTATCAGGTGGTTTTCTTTTACTTCTACGAAATTGACGTTGGCTCCCTCGTCGAAGACTACTCCTTCCTTGCGCAAGCTGCGGGCTAACTGCAAAAGCTCATCTCGCGATATGTTGTAAAACCCGTCCATGAACAGCACGCAGTGCGGCACGCCTACATGAAGGGCTATATAGGTCACGTCCCTCTCGAAGGCCTTTATCTTGGCCCTTTTGACGCGCTTCAAATCGATCCTTCCCATTCCTATCGTCACGAAGGGAGGGCTTACCTGAGCGCTTACGGGTCCTGCCTTTGTCTCGAAGGTCATGTCGCTTTTTGCGTGCCCCCTTTCGAAGGCATATCTTGCTATGCACCTTGCCCCATTGCCGCACATTTCGCCTTCCGAGCCGTCGGCGTTAAAGAGCCTCATGGAAAAATCGAAATCCTTTGAACTTCCAAGCACCAGCAACCCGTCAGCGCCTAAAGAGACCCTTCTGCGACAGACCTTTCTGGCGAAATCGACGAGTTCAAGATCGTCGTATCTGCCATCTTCATCTTCTATTATGATAAAATCGTTACCGTTACCGTGAGCCTTTACAAAAGGTATCAATAAAAGATCGCTCCTTTCCCGAGGTCATTAAGGTAATTTTACACGATACGGAGTGCTTAGAAAAATTAGGGCCAAGCCCAAGGATGGAGGTGTTTTGATTGATTGGAAGCACTTTTTTGCGATCTGTCAAAATCAGATCTCGGCTGTTTGTCCTTTTGATCGTGTTGATCGTAGCAAATGTGGGGACTTCATGGTATTTGTTGGAATCCATGAGAGGGCAAAAGGGCAGCATAGAGCTTTTAAGACAAAGCGGCGCAAGCATAAGATATGCGGCAGAAGCAAGCGTAAACATCGTCGGTGCCGTAAGCAACGTGTACAGGGTAATAAATGCCCCCCAGGCCACATGGTCTTTGGAATCGATGAACATTGAAAGCCTGCTTCAAAACGCAAAGTTAGCCTTTGATGGATACGGGAAATCCCTGTCCACGGATGAAGAAAAGGAGAAATACAGTGCAACGGCGGAAGTTTTTAATCGCTGGTTTAACGCCATGACCTCTATAAGTAAAATGATATCAGAAGGAGCTTCCCAGTCGGAAGTGCTTGAAGAGATGGATAAAATTTACCTCGATACCAACATGCTTACAGGAAGCATTAATGAAGCTTTTGCTTATGCTGCCCTGGATATGGATTCCACTGCCGATGCCGTTGCCGGAGCCATAGATTCTGCCACTAGAAGCTCAATAACCATAGTAATTGCAGTAGCAATCTTAGCTTTAACCTTCGGCTTCATGTTAACCCGTTCTATCAGCTTACCCTTGAAAGATATGGTCGACATGGTCAACCTAATGGCTGATAATCTCGATTTGACAATGAAAATCAAAAATGTCGGCAATGATGAAATCGGGGATGTTCTAAGAGCCATAGAAAAGCTGATTGGGAGGTTTAAAGATGCCTTGAATGAAGTTATAAATGCCAGTCGTAAGGTTACCCATTCTTCAGAAGATTTTTTAACCTCTACTGAAGAGGCAAATCATATCATGGAAGGCGCGAAGAAGGAAGTGGATGGAGCGCGCGAGGAAGTGGCATTCTTTGCATCTGCCGTGGAGGAAATAAGCGCAAGCTCGCAGGAGGTAGCAGCAGGAGCGCAGTCGGCTGCCAAGCGAAGTACCGACGTGGCAGAACAGGTCGAAAGGGCCAGACAGTCGGCAGCCGATGGAATAACGGCCGTTAAAAAAGCAGTTACTTCTTCCGTCGAAGTGTCCAAAAGTGCTGACAACTCGGTCGCGGTCGTAAGCGCCCTGAGCTCGAGAGCAAGACAAATTCAGAACTTTGTGGAAATAATAGGGCAAATTGCCGATCAAACTAACTTGCTCGCCCTTAACGCGGCCATTGAGGCTGCGCGAGCCGGCGAGCATGGCAGGGGCTTCGCTGTGGTTGCCGAAGAAGTGAGGAAGTTGGCCGAACAATCCAATAATGCGGCAGAGCAGATAACCAAGTTAGCCGAAACTATTGTTGACGATTTAGAAAAGGTCGTCGTCATCACCCAAGAAAATGCCAGCATGACGGAGCATGCTAAACAGGAAGCTGGTAATGCCGAAAAGGCTATCGAGAACATAATGCATTCCCTCGATGTCATTGCAGGTGCCGCTCAAGACATGGCTGCCGTAGCGGAAGAGCAGGCTGCCTCGGCAGAAGAGATAGCAAGCACTGTGCAAAACCTAAGCACGAGGTCCTCTGTGCTAAATAAGTCAGTTGAAAATTTGTTGTATAGCATAGCCAATGTTTCGGATGTAATCTCAAGCGTAAGCGAAGGATCCAAGGCGTTGGCCTCTCTGGCAGCCAACCTGGAGGCTCAGGTTAGAGCCTTCAAGATTGCAAGTGAAGAGGAAGCAAAAAGCGACATACTGGCTATGGGTGAGGGGGAAAATTAATCGTCAAAGGTGAAGCCATCGAGCTCGAACAAAGATACGCAGGCCTCTACCACGTCGGGATCAAAGTGTTTTCCCTTTAGGGCTTTAATTTCCTGCATGGCAACTTCCGCGGGTCGGCCCTTTCTGTACGGGCGGTCCGACATTATTGCTTCGACGACATCGGCGACGGCGATCACGCGGGCTAGGCGGTGAATTTCTTCACCCCTTAGCCCGCGCGGATATCCGCTTCCGTCCAGTCGTTCGTGATGTTGGTATACTATCTCTGCTATCGGCCAGGGGAATTCTATCTCGCTCAAGATATCGAAACCTACCTTGGGGTGAGTCTTGACTAGCATGTATTCCTCGGGCATAAGAGAGGCCGGTTTAGACAGGATCTCTGCGGGGATCTTGATCTTTCCAATGTCGTGGACAAGCGAGGCCATATATGCTGCCTCAACGTCTTCCTCGGCCAGATTTAAGCGAGTTGCAATGGCCCTTGCAAGCTTTGCCACCCTTCGTTGATGGCCAGCTGTAAAGAGATCCCTTTTTTCCAGCGCTGATCCCAAGGCCGATATGGTCTGAATCCAGACTCTTTTCAGGTAATCGACGTATTCCCGTATCTTTCTTTCTGCCCTCTTTTTGTCTGAGATGTCGCGGTAGATCGTATAGATGCCAAGAAATTTGTCTTTAAAGATGACGGGAACGGCAGTTATAGCCACTTCAAATAAAGTGCCGTCCTTTTTTCTCCTCATGGACTCGACGTCGACCATGCTTCCGGATGAAACCTTGTAGCTTATGTCAGTTGCCTCTTCATAAAAATGCGTTCCGATCGCCACAAGTTCATCTATATGCTTGCCGACCGACTCATCTTTGCTGTAACCGAATGTCCTGCAAAAAGATTCGTTTACTTCTATGACGAGATTGTTTTGATCTGTCAATACGATGGCCTCCGGGTTATTATGAAACAGATAACCCAAAAAGGCCTTCTCTTTTTCAAGTGCTTCCTGAGTCTTTAATCGGTCATTCATATCGCACCGTGTATTGCTTCATAATAGAAGTCTCCTGTATCCCATATCTTTATTGTTCACCATCGAGCAAAAACCTTGGTTCTCTCAGAGACCGAAGTTCCGACTTCAACAGATCATTTTATGAAATGTTACTTTAGTCTGAAACTAAAGTCATATTATAATACTTATTTTAATTATACAACATTTAGGGGCAAAGCTGCCTTGAGCATAGGTTCTTCCAGGGGCAGGAGTGGCACATATTGTCATTGCCCTCAAAGGGTCCGTTAACCACTCTAAAGGATATATCGTTTATCTGTCTTTCCACGTCGTCAAAGGATAGGCCTTTCATGTCAACGGCGACGGCTCTCTTTTCCCTAAGCATGTAAAGCCCCATCTCGAGAGCTTGACGTGGAAATTGGCGCTTCGCGACATATCCGTAAAATTTAAGCTGGTTGTAGTACAGGTCCATGAAGGAATTTTCCCTTGTGTCCGATTCTTCCGTTATCTTGTAGTCCCAGATGTAAACCTTTGATTCGTCGTAGTATAGCAGATCTATCTGGCCAACCAGGCGTGTGCCAAAGTCCATCTTTATGTTGAAGGGGGCCTCCCTTAAAATTTGGCCTTTTCTTGATGCAAGTAATCCCTTGATCTTAGCCCCAAGGTGGCTTTCGGCAAAGCTTGAAAGCCAATCCTGCAGCGTGTCCCAATGGGCCTTGTCCTTTAGCGCGGGGCGCATCCCCGTGGGCAACAAGCGCAGCACTTCTTCCAGGCCTTCGTCATTTTGCGGGAAAAACCTAGGCAAGCTTTCTTTTCTTAAATCCCAGTGTGCCAATATCCAGTGCATCAGGCTTCCGACGTCGGGTCCTCCGTAGTCCTCAGATCTTGGCAGCTCCCATTTTAAAGGCAACCCCTGTTTGTAGCCCAACCTGTACGCTCGAGGGCACCATGAGAATATCGCATATTCGGTGGCGCTCAACCTGTCGATCGGTGAAGGCTTCACTTTCAAAGATATCTTCTTTAGTGAAACGGGCTTTGACGGCTCCCTTTTGATTTTGGTTTTTCTTTTTTCTCGATAGTTAGCGCCGATCTCGCCGGACAACTTTTCGGAAATGTCAAAGTTTTTTTCTTCTTGCCATGCAAGCAATGACTTTAGCCAAAGGCCGTTTTTGCCCGATGGGTTTCTTTCTTTGTCGACCGAACAACTGCCGCACAGGATGAGCCTTTTTTTGGCTCGGGTGCAGGCGACGTAAAATAGCCGCAATTTTTCCTCATCTTGCGCCATGCCCTCCAGGTAATCGTGGACTATCTTTGAAGGCGGGCTTTCCTTTTGCATGAATGGATCGGGATAGGAGCTCAAAACGGCCCCCGTGAAGATCGAAGGCACTAAGGACGAACCGCTTCGCGGATGACGGCGATGTTCCAGCCCAAAGACGGCCACGATGGGAAATTCCAATCCCTTGGCGGCATGAACCGTCATGACCCTTACGACGTCTTCATCCTCGCCCAAGGGGGTGGTCTCCTCGTAGGGGATGTTGAGCTTGGTCGTTTCTTTCAGATACCAGGCAGCTCCAACGACATCCTTGCCGAAGGCGTCCTCGTAGGTCTTCAGCAGGTGCACTAGATGTCTTACGTTGGAAAAGGCGCTTATCCTCTTGTATGGCGGAAGGGACATCATCCATAGGGGCTCTTCGAGCAGATAGTTAAGCGCATCGGCAGGACCCCGCAAGAAGGCTCTACGTCTAAGATCTTCAATTTTGCGCGCAACGTTGGAAAGATTGGTCTTAACGTAATTCCATGCCCGTCCTCGATCATTCTCTTTTCTCAGAGAGGCTAAGGCCTTCAGTGCCGCTTCCTGCGATAGCCTAAGAAATGGTGACGACAGCAAGCCTATCATGGCAAAATCGTCCTCCGGATCGTTTAGGGCGAGCAAGAAAGCGGTTGCGTCTATCGTCTCGGCCCTCGAGAAAAAGCTTTTTTGTTCCACGAATACCGCAGGAATCTCAAGCCTTTGAAATGCCTCTTCAAGGGCCTCATAGTAGCTTCGCGCAGGGACCAATACGACCATGTCGTTCCATGGAGCTCCTTTCTCGTGAATTGCACTGAAAAGGCCAGCCAACTTAAGTGCCAATGAGCTTTTCCTCGATGTACCGTTGACCTTGTTTCCGTCCTTGTCCTCGCCAGCTGCTTCAATCACGATCTGTAAGCTTTCTGTCTCGTCATGTGTCGTCTCTAAATCCTTGTCTTCCTTTTTGAGGATTTCAGGGTAGATGAGAGGTTCATAGGGGTATTTCAACGAAGAGCTCATACCGTCGCGCCACAGATGGCCAAAAAGGTCGTTGATATTTTTCAAAAGCCCTTCGCTCATCCTAAAAGATTCACCAAGAGCTATGTAATGTCCTTCTCCGCCTTGGGCCCTTCTTATGTAGTCCGCGAATATCTCCAGATTGGCGTGGCGAAACCTGTATATGGATTGCTTCAAGTCGCCCACGACGAAAAGCTTGATCGTTTGATCTTGCCTTGCAGCTTTGATCGACTCGATCAACATGCACTGTACGCCGTTGGTGTCCTGAAACTCGTCTACGAGGATGTGCCTATATTTCCCTGCCGCCTCCGGGTGCGAAGCGACCAAATCCTTTGCCCTGATCAGGAGGTCGTCGAAGGAGAGAATGCCATGTCTTTTTTTGTGCTCTTCCCAGATAGCCCAAAGCATGCCCGAAAATTTAAGCAATATCTCGCGCAGCGGCCTATCCTTCGATGCCTCTATCGCCCATCTTGCCAAGGCGATATCGCATGATAGCGCTTCACGATGTGCCTTGAGGCCTTCGTGGCCAAAGCGTTCGCTCAAGACAGATTCCAGGCATTTCTTAAACTCTCCTCCGCTTCTTATATCTGAAAACACCTTGTCGTTAAGGTCAACCAGAAAATGCGCCCATTCTATGTAAGATTTCGGTCGCCTTTCCTTCCAGTTGCCTTGAAGGACCCTGACGCTTAGCGACAATTTGTCCTTCTCATAATCCTTTGCCCTTGCCTCTTCGATCCAGAAATCGTACAGGGAGTCGTAAAAGCCTCCTTGGTCAGACCTTAAAGCAGAGATCAGGTCCATGGTCCTGGAGTCCAAGTCTTCAAGGCGTGTAGCCCCTTCAAAAAGTCCTTCAGGGTCAAGGCCTCTGCTTCCAAAGAGCGCGCAAGCCTGTCTTGCCAGGTCGACGAAAGCTCTCGGGCCATAGAAATTTAATGACTCCTTAAAGGTGTCATTCGAAAAGAGAGCTTTGATTCTTTCCTGCCATTCAGGCGCGGCGCCTTGAACAAACCAATCTTCATCGAGCAAATCTAAGGCGTTAACGGCGGATCCGTAAAATTGGTCTTCCTGAGGAGGACTGACGATGTCAAAGTTAGGGCTTGTGTCCAAAAAATGGCTGAAGGACTTAAGCAAGTTCATGGCAAAGCTATGAATGGTCGAAATTTGTGCTTCGTCAAAGCGCTCGCATGCCCGCTTCAGGTTGCGGCTTACCGTATCTTTTTGCTTGAAAGTCAAGCTTGACCCCTCGAGGATCTGGAGCCATTCCTTCAATGTCGATAAGATTCTGTCCTCCATCTCCTGGGCGGCCTTTTCGGTGTAGGTGATGGTGAGCACCTCGTCGTGCCTCGCTGATCCCGTCGCAACAAGCCAGGCAAACCTCCAGGACAGCGTGCGGGTCTTGCCGCTGCCCGCGCCAGCGCTTATGACGATTAAGTCATCCTTCGACACGACTGCTTCACGCTGCTTTGGCGTGGCCTTGGCCAGAAAAAGATCAGCTAGCGTAGCTTCATCAATTTCCATTATCTTCCGTTTCCTCTCTTTCGATCTCGTTTCTTCGACAAAAACCCTTATATTGGCATTCCTTGCAGGCTTTATCGTAGTGTGGCTCAAAGGATCCCGACGACAAGTCCTTTGCCCATTCGATGAGATGGCCTTCAGCCCTATTTGCCGCCTCATCAAGATGTTCGCGCTTAATCTTAAAATTTCCGGCATAATCCTTTGGAACTAATTTTCTCACGAAGTCCTTGGAGGCACTGGAGCCGTGGCCAATGCATGTGCTGTTTTCGTGGCACAGGTAAAGGGAGGCGGCCACATGTTTGCCCTCTTTCATCAGCGCTAGGGCGTAAGCTGCAAGCTGTAAGGCGTTTTCGTAACTGTTTGAGCTGCCGGTCTTATAATCCCATATTATTTGGCCATTTCCTTCAATGTGATCTATCCTGTCGGCTCTACCTGCAAAGGAGACTTTATCGATATTCAATGGGGTTAACGTAACCTCGGATTTTGAGAGAATAGAGACGCCCTTTAAGTTTTTTAAGATCTCCTCCTGTATCACGGCCATCCGTCTGGCTTGTCCATATAGCCTGTCGTAATGACGACGCATCCTTTCATTGTCCAAGAGCTGAGGGTAGGTGGATTTCACTGTTTCTTCCCAAAGCTCTTCTACGCAGCGCAGTAAATTTATATTTTCATGAGCTGAACGCTTTTCCCATGCCCTTTGCCACAGACGGTGCAGCATCGTGCCGCAAATTTGAGGATTAAAGCCCACATCTGCGGGCGGGTAAAGGTTAAATATGCTTTTGTATGCATAAAGGGCAGGACACTGAATCCATGTGTCTATGTCGCTCAAATATCCTTCATACCGCGGGTCTGTGCGAACGATTGGCTTTTTCCTTGGCCTGGAGAACTTATCCTGCGGCACTTCTGCGCCCCTTAGGTAAGCCTCTTCCTTGGGGAGTAACCTGCTCAGCGGCCTTTCGGTCCTTCCGTCTTCCTTGCAAAGCCTGTCGTTTAGGGCATTTTCCAGGAAGGGAGAGATCTTTTTGGGCCTGCCCTGCACATCCACGGCAGAGCAGGTGATCCAGGTCATATCCGTTGCGGTACATAGACGCCTTCTAAAAAGCGCCTCTAGCTGTTGTCTTCTTTCGTGTCGAAGCGGCAGGTGTATGCCGGCCAGGCCAATGTTCTCGTGAATTGTCATCCTGGCTTGGTCGTTTAAAAGGGGAGATTCCGCAATCTTTCCCGGCCATTTTTCAGATGTGGCGTTCACGAGAATGTATAAGCTGTGAGAGGCAAGGACCGGTGAGCTGTCAACGTAAAGGGTAATGGAGTTTAGAGGCCTTTTTGGGGGAAGCAATCTGGTTTCCTCAGCAAAGCGACGCAGGTATTCCCATGCCTCCGATTCGAAAAGGATATCCCTTTGAGCCGGACCCAATTTTGGCAGAGATTCCTTTAAAAATAAGGCCTTCTTTTCTATGGCTTCTATAAATTTAGAGACCTCGAATAAAACTTCGTCAGGGGCCAAATCTGCAGCGAAGCGTCGGATTCTTTCCTGTAGCTTCATGTCGTCAAGCAGCTTGAAAAGCCTTTCAAACAATTTTTCTGCGCTAATCCCTGTCCTTACGACGTTAAAAAATGTATCGCAGGCCCGAAATATCTCGAGCAAATCCTTCAGGTTGTTTTGTTTCAGCCAGGCCGTCCATTGGCTGATACCAGATGGCATATCCTCTTTCAGAGACATCAATTGTTGTTCTGTTAAATTAAATCCCAAAGTTGGATCAGACAGGAAGCGAAGGACCGACAGAAAGGGCCACTCCTCATCCTTGATGGCCTTCAGGCGCATCAGCAGATCCCAACTAAAGGTTTCGTTTAAAGGCTTGCCCACGTTTGAAGCCCACGGGATTCGGTAAACGCTGAATACGTCTTCAAGGATCCCTTGATATGACGCCGGTATCTCTACGGCAATGTCTTTGAAAGAGATTCGATCTTTTTGTATCTCAAACCATATATTTCGAGCGCACGTCTCAAGCTCTTGTCTTGAGTCGCCGCAGGCGATCAAATGAAATCTTACGGGTTCGTTTTGAGTTGAGATGCTGTTGATCGTGGCCTCTTTGGCGAATTGTTGCTCTACGTCGTAAAAATTATCGCCCATGGCGGGGTCTGGCTTATATATGTCTATGGCTATATCCAACTCATTGAGGGCCCGCAAGAACTCATATTGTGACCTCATGAAGCTCATAAACCCGACAAGCACAAAGGCATGTCTTCGTAGATACTCTGCAAGTTTCCGTATTTGCAGCAAATTTCTTGCTAAAATTGGGATCAGGGCGCTGTCTGCCAGCTCGTTTTTGTCCAAGTAGCTTAGATATTGGCCGTAGATATGGCATAAAAACCCGGTAGGCTTTGTAAGATTTCGGCATTGCCCATCGCAGGATCCATTGTCCTTGCCAGCATTACAGCTCAAGGCGTAAGCCAGATCTTCTCGGGAAATATCCTCGCCAATTAGCTCATGCAGTTGTGTGCCTATGGTCTCTATAAATCCTGATTGTCCGATTGCCGGGATGGCCTGTCTTATATGGCTTGATGACTCTAGGGCATTTCGGACCAAGTGCCTTACTACCAACCAGTGATCTGGGGGGTCCAGCTGTCTTTTGAGGGGGGTTTTTATGCCCAACCTTCGAAGGACATCCGCAAGCCCGCCGTACAAATCTCCCCATCGCCATATGGTCGGAAATCCTGCCGCCAACCCCTCGACGGAGAGCATTTCAAGCAGTAGTCTTTTATCATCCTGTGATGGCACCATGAAAATGAGATCTTTGTGTTCGTCGTAAAGCTCTTTCAGGGGTTTTTGCAATTCCTTTGCAAACCTGTAGGCGTGAATCGTGATGCTCAAGCTAAGACCACCTTATTAAGACTTTATGATATATTAAAATCGGCAAAAACCCTTATTGGACGCCAATTTTAACCAACCTTATAATATCATATGTTGCGTTTCCCCTGAGATTGGACAATTATGTGATTTATATTTAGCTTGAAATCGATGTACTATATCATAAAGCAAGTATTACAAATGAGTCAAAAAGATAGGTGATGATTCAAGATGAACCCGAGCAAGCTCCATAGGATGTTGTTGCGTTTATTCGTTGTCTTAAAACAAGAAAAAGATAGCTTTATCACGATAACGTTTGGCACGACCATCTCAGCAATAGCCACCTTGACGCTGATAATGCCATACAAATTCCCGGATGCCGGACTCACTGGTTTGGCCGTACTTTCGTCGTACGTCTTTCACATCTCTCCTTCTTGGTTGTATGCGATAGGAAACGCAGCTTTGCTAATTTGGGGCTGGAAGGAGCTGTCTCCTCGGTTTGTGGTGCTGACGATCTACGGGGTCAGTTTATTTTCTTTGCTCCTTAAGGTCTTGGAGTTCATCCCTGCACCATCTTTGAACGACCTGTTCATGATAGCCGTATTTGCAGGGGTTATAAAGGGCATAGGAGGAGGCCTGGTCTTCAGATCTGGCGCATCGCTTGGTGGAACGGACATAGTGGTAGTGGCCTTGCGCAACAGGTACGGAATAGAAGTTGGGAAGTACAGCTTTTACATTAATCTGGCAGTCCTTTTGATATCTGTTCCGATAATTGGACTGGAGAGGGCTATCTACGGCCTAGTTGCCATTTACATAAGCGGCATAGCAATAGATGGAGTTTTGCGCTCCTTTGATAGGAGAAGGCAGGTCTTCGTCATATCTCAAAAATACGAAGAGGTGAGGGATTTCGTAATAAAAGAGCTTGGACGGGGCGTGACCTTCCTTCACGGAGAGGGTGGATTTACCGGCAAAAGCCAAAAGGTCATAATGTGCCTTTTGACTCCCAGGCAAACCATGGAATTGAAAAGGTTTCTTGCCATCGCCGACAAGAGTGCGTTCATGGTGGTTACCGAGGCGTCCGAAGTGGTTGGAAAGGGCTTTAAATCGTGGAAGGAATTGTAACCTATAATCCACGTTGGGGTTGGTGATGCTTGTGGTTCCCTTTTACGGCCTACTGCTCCTCTTGGGAGGAGTAGGTTTGTTTTTATACGCCCTGGGTACATGTCCGGATAACATAAAAAGATACCTTGGCAAGGGCGGCAAGGCCTTTTTGTTCGGCCTTGGAGCCAAGAAGAGCACCTCTTTGCTCTTTGGCTTGTTTCTTTCCATCATGATGCAAAGCAGCGCCGCAGCATCTTCCTTTGTCGTCGGGCTGGTCGAAGTTGGATTGCTTGCCTCGGAACGCGCCCTTTTGGTCATAATGGGTGCAAGCGTAGGCACCGGTTTGGTCGTTTACTTCCTGAGCTTGGATGTCATTCTTTTTAGCCCTCTCGTCTTTGCCGTCATAGTGTTTTGGGGACGCTTTGCAAGAGGGCATTTGAGGGAATACCTGAAGATATGCGAAGGTATTGCTATGGTGTTTTTCGGTATGGCCCTGATTAAATTTGGATCTTATCCGTTGGTCAATTCAGATTTTGTAAAAAACCTCCTATATATCCTGACGGGATCTTCTGTGCTCATGGCCATCACGGCTTACGTCATAACGTCAATAGTTCAAAGCAGCACAGCTACACTGGCCATCGCCATAGGCATGGCAAGCTCAGGATTACTGCCGTTCAATTCGATTTTGCCGCTTATACTGGGAGCTTATGTCGGGTCTTCCACTTCCGCACTCCTTGCGGCTTTGGGGAAAAAAAGAAGATCACAGGGTTTGGCATGGAGCGCCTTTTTATACAGGGCCTTAGGCATAATTCCAATGATCCCATTGGGCCTCCTTTATCTGAGGCTGTGCAGGAATTTACCTGTAACCATAGATGATCACATAGCAATATTGCAGATCCTGCTCGTTTCGGTGAACATGATAGTCTTTCTGCCCTTTTCCCTTGAATTGTCGAGGATGGGGGAAAGGCTTGCCAGCCTGAGCGGAAGGGAGTCCATAGAACCTCTGTACTTGGACTGGTCCTTTGTGGACATGACGCCTATTGCCGTTTCGCTTCTTTCCAAGGAAATAGTGCGAACGTCCAATTTTCTGGAGGAGTTTCTGTACGGCCTTTTTTACGGCGAGGTCAAAAGTGACCGTCTACACTTGCTGCGTACGAGCTTGCCCGACTTAGTAAATGCCTGCGTTTTTTATCGCTCGGCCATAACATTGAGATCAAACGAAGATCCTTTTCTTGCCAGAGAACTGATTACTACATCCTATTCCTTGAACGCCCTTAACAATATGGTCACGCTTGCTGTTGAGAGGCTTTTCCCTTTGATGGAAGATGGTGCGAATCGCGATCATTTTCCAGCCCTTGACGAATGGGATATCGTAGTAAGCCTTTTTTTAAATATCCTAAAGAGCAGTTTAGGTGCCTATGCGTTGGACGATACATATTTCGCTAACAGGGCTTTCAAGTTGTATGGTCAACTTTCGGATATGCTTGGGAAGATAAGGAACAAATTGATGTTGTCCCACTATGCCATCAAAAATGGAACGGATATTCTCAACTTATTGACCTTACTCGATGCCTTTTCGAAGGAGTCATTGGAATTTGCACGTTCAGCAAGGCGGCATAATGCAGAGGGTTTTGTTGCCCTCGAAGGGGGAGATCAAGATTGATCTTTAGAAAGGAAAGCGAAAGGGGCGAGAAGGTAGGCGGCCTCTTCGAGCGCGACAGAAAGTGGCTTTTCGAAAGGCTGTATGCCATGGTCGATTCCGTTGAACGGGCTTTGGACGGTGCCATGCAAGCCATGATCCAAAAGAGCGATGACCTTGCCCTTGAGGTAATTGAAAACGACGATGTGGTAGATCTGATAGAGGTGGAGGTGGAGCAGGAATGTTTGCGTTTGCTGGCCATGCGACAGCCCGTTAGGGAAGACTTGCGGTTTGTATTCACCATAATAAAGATAATTACCGAGCTGGAGCGCATTGGAGATCAGGCAGTGAACATTGCCGAAAGGGCCTTGGAGCTCAATAGGGAAGGACTGCTTAAACCTTTAATTGACATACCAAGGATGTCTGAGATAGTAAAGGAAATGGTTGGGGGAGCCGTTAAGGCCTTTGAGGCAAAGGACGTCGACAGATTGATAGAGGTTTATGAGCGCGATGATGAGGTGGATGCCTTAAACAGGTCCATATTTGCCGAGATGGTTCAAATAATGGCCTCCACTAGGTTGGACGATCCCTATTCTGTCAAAAAGGCAACGGATTTGCTCTCGGTATCAAGGTACTTGGAAAGGGCCGGGGATCATGCCACCAATATAGCCGAGCGCGCCTTTTTTAGCGTTACTGGGGAGAGAATTAAGGAGAAGCTCTCGAGAGCTACAAAGAGCATCAAAAAGGAGATGTGATAGCGTGACTTTTTCAGAGGAATTGAGGAAAAGGTTGATTCGTGAGGGGGCCTCCCTTGTGGGGTTTGCCGATTTGGCGGGGATCTCACCTGAAGCGGACATGCCCTTCGGCATATCGATAGCCTATGCATTGGACCCAAAGGTCATCTCGCAGATTGTCTCAGGGCCGACGAGCGAATATGCAGCTCTTTACCATAGGGCGAACGATATGCTTAACAAATTAGGGGAGATGGCCGAAGGGATGATCGCCTCTAAGGGATATAAAGCGAAACGTATACCCTCCACCATCAAGGTTGACCCGAATAAGCTTTTTACCCCCCTGCCACACAAGACCACTGCCACCAGGGCAGGGCTTGGTTGGATAGGCAAATGCGCTCTTTTGGTCACAAAACCCTTCGGTTCGGCCGTACGTCTTGCGTCGGTCTTGACCGATATGGAACTTCCCGTAGGAGTGCCCATCGAAAGCTCCAAGTGTGGAAGCTGCGCCTCATGTGTTAAGGCCTGCCCGGTCAATGCCCCGACGGGCAAGGAATGGGATGTTAGGCTCAAAAGGGAGGATTTTTTCAAAGTCGAGCTATGTTACGGTGAGACCGCAAAGAACGCAAATCGCCCCGAAATTGGAGCCATGATATGCGGCATGTGCATAGCGGCCTGCCCCTGGACAAAGGCTTACATTGCGGGCGGTAATTTTGAAGATCGAAGGTGACGATCATTGAATAAAATAGAAGGCATATTTGCGCCCATAGCTACCATCTTTGACGCCTCAGGCGATCTGGACATAGTGCGGTTTGGCGAAAACGTAAAGAAGTTCAACGAAACCGGGCTGTCAGGGTTAGTGGTCCTTGGAAGTAACGGCGAATTTGCACTGCTTACCCATGGGGAAAAGATAAGGCTGCTAGAGACCGCAAGGGAAAATATCTCAAAAGATAAGTTACTTATAGCCGGCACGGGATGCGAATCCTTACGTGAGACGATAGAGCTTACAAAGGAGTGTGCCGGCATTGGGGTCGACGGCGTATTGGTCGTAACGCCCAGTTATTATAAAAGCGACATGACCAATAAGGCATTAGAGCTTTATTTCAGGTCAGTGGCGGACGAATCTCCTGTGCCGCTCTTGCTTTACAACATGCCCAGAAATACGGGGATAAACATGGGCCCAGACCTTGTGGCCAGCCTGGCGGAACACCCAAACATCGTCGGCATCAAGGACAGCTCCGGAAACATCTCCCAAATCGCAGAGATCATAGCAAAATGCCCTAGCGACTTTGCCGTCTTTGCCGGTTCGGGGAGCTTCCTTTTGCCCACGTTGGCGCTTGGGGGAGTGGGCGGCACCTTGGCTGTGGCAAACGTCATTCCGGACTATTGCGTTGCCATTTATAAGCTTTACAAATGTGGCCAAATGGAGAAGGCAAGAAAGCTGCAGCTTGGTCTGCTTGAACTCAACGCTGCCGTCACAACGCTTTACGGCATAGGCGGAATGAAGGCAGCCATGGAGCTGGTCGGGTTTCACGGCGGATCTCCGAGACGGCCAATCCTGCCAGCAACTGAGGATGCCAGGAGAAAGATAGCCGAAATGGTGGAGGCGACGTTAAAGCTTTTTGCCGAAATATGCGGGGAGGGTTTTTGATCAAGGTTTTTTCTTGTTTACCAGCCAAAGCCCCAGGGCGACCAAGGATGCGCCGACTATGTCCCTAGGCGATAAAGTCTCTCCCAGAAAGGCAATGGCCGTAGCCGTTGCCGTTAGGGGGTTAAGATACATGAAGACGCCCACCTGGGATGCAGGAAGGGCATGCAAGGCGTCGTACCAAAATATGTAGGCTATGCCTGAACAGAATATGCCCAAAAAAGCCAGGCTTATCCAGGCCTGCCAAGACATTGCGAAATACAACCCTGAGGGCAATACGAAGGCATTAGAAAAGGCCCAACCGAAGAGCATGACGTAAAAAAGCGAAACCGTCTGATCTTTGTCCCCTAGGAACTTTCTTGATATCACGGTAAAGGCGGCCCAATTGACCGCGCTTAAGGAGATCAGCAGATCACCTTTGGTTATGCCCTGGGGAAGGAGCGAACTTCCCTTCCCCAAGACCATTAACACCCCTAAAGCGGCCGAGAGTATGCCGATCAACTTTTTCTTTGTCACTTCTTCCTTCAGGAAAGCCCATCCGAGCAGAGCAATGATTATGGGGGTAGTCGATACTATCCAGGCGGATGTCGCCGCCTGTGCAGTCTTTAAACCTTCGGCTTGAATCCAGTTATGAAATGTCACTCCCATAAGCCCGAGCAATGCCATGTAGACCAGCTCTTTAAAGGACCTAGAAAGATTGTGGTGCTTGCCGACCATGAGCGATATAAATAGTACCCCGACGCCCATAAGAGATCGGATCCACACCATCGTGGACGGAGTAGCCTCCCTTACGGCAATCTTCATGGCCACAAAGGATGCTCCCCAAAACATCGTTGCCAACGTTGCCTCGATGAAGGCTCGATTTCTCTGGCTCATGCTCATTTTTTCGATTTACTCCTTTGACCTTTTTCTTTTGAGACGATGAATTTCAGGTAACAAAAAAGGACGCTCGATTAGATTTTACAACCGAGCGTCCTTCGTTGCATTATTACGATCTTCCAAGATTAAAATTCTTTGTAGATGTCCTTTTTGGCTCCACATACGGGACACTGATCGGGAAGTTCGTCCAAGACGGTATGTCCGCAGACGGGGCAGATGTAAACCTTCTTAAATTCGAAATCCTTGCCCTGATCTGCTGCTTCTTTGGCCTTTTTATAAAGTTCGGCATGTATCTTTTCTGCCTCTAAGGCAAAGGTGAAGGATCTGACGGCTTCCTTTTCCCCCTGCATCTTGGCCACTTCCAAATAGGCAGGGTACATTTGTTCCACCTCGTGCTCCTCTCCCATGATGCCCCCAAGCAGGTTTTCTGAGGTCTTTTTAACTCCGAACACTCCGCCGGCAGTTACCGGATGATCGCCAATATCCCCATCTAGGACATTGAAATGATTCCCGGCATGGACCTGTTCGGCATAGGCTATAGCCTTAAAAAGGCGGGCTATATTTGGAAAACCTTCCTTTTGTGCAATCTCGCTCCAATGCAGATACCTCATATGGGCCATGCTCTCGCCACCGTAAGCTGAGCGCAGGAATTCTGCTGTCATAGCGTTTTTTACTGCCATTTCAATCCCTCCCTCGAATCCTTATTTTCAGCTTGTCCTATATTATTTAAAATAAATTTAACTTGATTGTCAAGAAATCGCATCCTCCATATCCTTGGATCGTCTTTATTGTAGTTTTCCGGGCTATAATACAGCCAATAACAAACCGCAAGGGGGGCATAATATGAGTGACAATAAAGTGGCCGACAGCATAGGGAAAGCTTCCATGCGCTTCATACTGATGATGGGCTTGGTCAGCTTGTGCGGAGACATGGCCTACGAAGGCGCCAGAAGCTCCACGGGCGCATTCATGGCTACGCTTGGGGCAAGTGCCGGGGTCGTTGGGTTTGAAGCGGGTTTTGGAGAGCTTTTGGGCTATGTGGTGCGCATATTTTCAGGGCACCTCGCCGATCGCACCAAGGCTTACTGGCCTTTGGTGTTTCTGGGCTACGGGCTCATATTAAGCGTCCCCTTGCTGGCCTTGGCTCCAAACTGGCAGATAGCCGCCATTTTCATATTGGCCGAAAGGCTTGGGAAAGCCATAAGAAGCCCCGCAAGGGATGCCTTGTTGTCCTACGCCACCAAAAACGTGGGCAGAGGTTGGGGGTTTGGAATTCATGAGGCCATGGATCAAGTAGGCGCAATAGCAGGCCCTTTGATCATGTCGCTTGCCCTGTACCTTGGCCTTGGTTTTAGAGGTGGCTTTTCCTTCCTCTTCGTTCCGGCCGCCGTCCTTTTGCTGATCCTAAATTTCGCAAAGAAGACCACGCCGGCCCCTCAAAGCTTCGAAGCAGAGGAAAAGACCACACTGCAGGGCGACGACGAAAAGTTACCACCGGTCTTCTGGCGATATATGCTCTTCATCTGCCTTGCCGCAGTGGGATTGGTGCCCTTTCAGATAATGGCCTACCACATGAAGGCCAATTCAATTGTATCCGACATCAGCATACCCATATACTATGCCATAGCCATGGGGATTGACGGCCTTTTTGCCCTGGTAATAGGCAAGCTCTACGATAGCGTGGGCTTAAGAAGCCTTATTTTCATTCCCATATTTACGCTTCCCATCCCGCTTTTTGCCCTTTCAAGGGATCCCATATCCATCGGCATAGGCGTTGGCCTTTGGGGGTTGGCCATGGCCGTACACGAGACGATAATGCGGGCAGCCATTGCCGACATCGTCCCGCCTGCCCGCAGGGGCACGGCTTACGGCATATTCAATGCAGGTTACGGAATTGCCGTTTTTTGCGGGAGCATGCTCATAGGGTGGCTTTACGACATATCGCTGGCTTACGTGATACTCTTCGTCTTAGCGTCGGTGCTGATGACGTTTATGGGATTTGTCATGTTCCTTGGGAGGTATCGCCCATGAAGCAGGCCACGCTTCTTGCATCGGACAATTGTTTCATGGGAGGAAGGTCCTTGCACCTGTCAAAGCCGTAGGGACATAGGGCAAGGTAAGGACATCCTTTAAAACCGACTGGCAGGGGCCTTCTTTTTACCTTTACCTCGATGGGCTTTCCAAGCTTAGGCAAGGCCGATACGAGCGCCTTTGTATAGGGATGCAAGGGGTCCCGCAAGAGGAGATGGGTAGGTCCCGTCTCGCACATGCGACCCCTGTAAAGAACGATCCCCCTTAGCGTCATGGCCTTGGCGAGCAGCAAGTCATGCGTCACGAAAATCATGGACATTCCATTTTTAAGGTAAACTTTTAGCAAGTTTATCAGGTCCATTCTGGTCGATACGTCCTGCATCGATGTGGGTTCGTCGGCAAGAAGAAGCTTTGGGTCGGTGATGAGGGCCCTTGCGAGCATTATCCTCTGACGCTGTCCGCCGGAAAATCCCTGAACGAGCTTTCTGTTCCAAAGGGCTTCCTCTATGCCAAGGTCTGACAAAAGCTCCTTTGCCTTATTCGTGCCCTCATATTTCAGGTTTGGCCTCGTTACGATCAAAGGTTCTACCACGGCTTGAAGGGGGCTAAGCGTAGGGGGAAGGCCACCGAAGGGATCCTGTGGGATGTAGCTGCATTTGCGTCTGATGCGACGGAGCTCTTCTCCGCCTACATCGTCAAGGGGTTGGCCAAATAGGCGCACCTTTCCCCTGGTTGGCCTCAAAAGGCCAAGCAGCAGCCGTAGCAGGGAGGTCTTACCGCTTCCGGATTCGCCTACCAGGGCGAGGCTTTCTCCTTCGTTTAGACAAAAAGATACGTCAGCTAAGGCTGGTGCATCGATTTTGTCAAATGTCAGCGTCAAGCTCTCAACGGAAGCAACTTCTTCAGTCAACGTCATTCCTCCATCATCGACAACGACCTTACAAGGGCTATAGTATGGGGCTGTTTAGGGCTTTTTATTATTATGTCGCTTCTTTCCGTCTCTATTGTACAGCCCTGGTACATCACGCATATCTCGTCTGCAGTTGAGCTGGCCAAGGCCAGATCATGGGTGACCATGAGGATGCCCATGTTGCGCCTTTTTGCGATCCCCTTTAGGAGGTTCATTATCTCTGCCTGCGTGATGACGTCCAAGGCCGTGGTCGGTTCATCCGCCAAAAGGTAATCAGGGTCACAGCAAAGGGCCATGGCTATGGCGCACCGTTGTTTTTGGCCACCCGACATCTCGTGAGGGTATCTTGCAAGGAAGTTGCCCTCCAGCCCGACTTCCTCCAGGAGTTCGACGGCCTTGGCCATAGCTTCACCGGGCGTTAGGCTCAAGTGTTCTTCCATGGCCTCCAGGAACTGCCTTTTGATCGTAAGCACGGGCGTAAAGGAGCTCATCGTGCCCTGAAGGACCAGCGAGACCTTTTTCCATCTTATCTTTCTTTGGCCTTCTTTGGGAAGGGCAAAAAACTCGATGTCATCGAAAAATACCTTGCCCGACACACTTGAGCCTTTGGGCAATAAACCTAAGGAAGCGTAAATGAGGGTGCTTTTGCCGCTTCCCGATTCGCCTACCAGCGCAAGAATTTCTCCCGAAGAGAGCTTTAAGTCCGCCTTTTTTACGGCGTTAAACCCGTTAGGGTAAGTTGCGCTTAAAGAGCTGATCCTCATCATCGTTCGGCCATCTCCCTCAGCCTTGGGTCCGCCATCTCCTCAAACCTTCTTCCTACGCTGATAAAGGCGAGGCATATGCTCGCTATGCCAAGCCCGGGCGGAAATATAAGCCACCAGGCTCCGCTGGTGAAGGCCCCAAATACCTGTGCCTCGTGTAACATCCTTCCCCACGAGGGCATCAGCGGGTCGGACAATCCCAGGAAGGATAACCCCGCCTCGGCCAGTATGGCTCCAGGCACCCCCAAAGCCATTTGGGCAAGCAGCAACGGCATCGCCTCGGGTATGAAATGTCGTGCCAAAATGTAACCTGTAGGTGCCCCCAGGGCACGCAGGCCTTCCACGTAAGGAGCTTCCCTTAGAGATAACGTCAGGGATCGCACCACCCTGGCAGTTCCCATCCAGGAAAATATGGACAGCACGAAGACTATCTGCCAAAGCCCCCTTCCCCATACGCCGGATATTACGACGAGTATCGGCAGAGTCGGTATGGCAAGAAGCACATCTACGCCTCTCATTATCGACGAATCTGCCAGCCCTCCAAGGTAGCCTGCGAAGAGTCCCAGCCCCATTCCAAGGGTCGACGCGATGAGGGTGGCGAATATGCCTACCAACAGGGATATCCTGATGCCCGCCAAAGTTAAACGAAATACATCCCTGCCGCGTTGATCTGTCCCAAAGATGCCCCATTTTCCGGTGTAGATGTTGAGGTTTAGGTCTACGTGGGCTTTTACGTCCGATGCGATGAATAAGCTGTAAGCGCCTCTTTCGGAAAATATGACACTCGAGACGTCGACAAAGGGGCTTAAGCCGAGGAAAAGCTTTAAGGGCACGTCTCGGGAATCGATATCGACGTCAAAATTCCTGTAGCCCGCAAGATCCACGAGCTTGTATGTCTTGCTTGGGCCTGCGAGCAAAAGAGAGGCACTTTTCGGTACGTCTTCAAATGTTACCGTGCCCTTTACCGAAAAGGTCTTAGGGGGCTTGCTTTCCCACGTAAACGATAAGGAGTTGTCCTTCGCATTTAAGGACAAAGGTTTACCAGACTCATGGTCAAGCCACAGGGGCTTGCAAAAGGGTGGAGCCACGGCTTCGTTTACAGGTCCAAGCAAAGGCGTTAGGAGTGCCAGCAAACTAAGAAACGCCAGAAACAGGGTATCGAGGCGCCAAAATGACATCACCGAAGCCTCCTAAAGCTTATTCTGGGGTCTACGAAGGTGTAGACGACGTCGGCAAGAAGGTTGCATATGACAGTTACAAGCGACATCAGGTAAAAGGCTGCGCCGGCTGCCGGGTAGTCGTGTCCCAAGACGGAATCCAGCAAAAATTTTCCTATGCCGTGCAGGGAAAAGACGGTCTCGGTTATGACTGCCCCCGATATGACCCCCGGGAGGGAGAGAAAAAATATGGTCACGATGGGCGGAAGAGCAGTCCTGAAGGCGTGCCCCCAAAGGACCTCGTTTTCCCTTAGGCCCTTTGCCCTGGCAAGCAGTATGAAGTCCTCGCCCAAGACCTTCACCATGAGGTTTCTCACGTAAAGCGCCCAGGAGCCGAATCCAAGAAGTACCAGGGAAGCTATGGGCAGCGCCATATGCCAGGCTCTGTCTACTACTAGATTCCAAAAGCCGGTAGGAGGTGGCACGGATAAGCTTCCGCGGAGGGGAAAGATCGGGAATGCGTGCGCCAAGAGCAAAAGCAGCACGAGCTGCACGAAAAACGAAGGAAAGGAAAAGGATATCGCCCCGGATAGCAACACCGCCTTTTCCGTTAGCCTGCCCCTTCCTTTGGCGGCCGCCACGCCAAGCAGGGTTCCTAAGACTGCAGAAAGAAGGAGTGCCGGGAAAAGAAGAAGCAAGGTATTGGGGAGCCTTTCAGCCAACTCCTGCCATACCGGCCTTTGCGACATGAAGGAAATGCCAAACCTGAACGCGAGCATCTGCTTTACGTACATGAAAAACTGCTGCGACAAGGGTTTGTCCAGACCGTAAGACTTCAACAGCTCCTGTTTTGCCTCGGGTGAAAATCGAGGGTCCAACAAGCTGCCCGTGGGGTCACCAGGCATCAATCTAAAGAGGAAGAAGTTCAGTGACAATACCACCGCTATGACCAAAAGGCTTGACAGCACTCTCCGAAGCCAATAGTTATTTAATGTATTCAATGAATTTACTTCCTCCAATATAGCTCGTTTTTGTCGAGCTTGACGTATTCTCCAGGCTTGTACTTCGAAAAGGAAAAAGGCCCTGTTCCGATGATATCTTCTTCCGGCAATCTCCTCCAGTCCTTCAGGCTCGACAAGACGCCAGCCGAAAGCATCGGGAGTCCGCCTATCTGATGCAAGTACCAATAGCTTTTTCCACTGAAGGTAACCGTGAGGGTGTTGTCAGCTGCTTCCACCCTTTCCACGTCCTTCACTGAGTCAAAATACCTAGGGATGGCGGATTTCTTCAGGAATTCTATGGTCGCCTTGACGTCTGAGGCTCCAAAGGGACTGCCGTCCTGCCATTTCACGCCTTCCCTAATCTTGAAGGTTATGCGAGTTTTTTCTTTGCCCCCTTCGGAAACGGTATCGAGCCTCCAGCTTTCTGCAAGCCAGGGGACGTCTTCCAGCGTGAAGGGATCCACGGCAAGCAGCGACTCGTATATGACGGAAAGCACCTGCCATTCGTAGGCACTTGAGGCAGAAAGGGGGTTCAGGTTACGGGGTTCCTCGGCCAGGCACCAATAAAATGCCTTCTTGTTCTCGTGTCTCAATGAAAGAAGGGAATAGGTGTTATCGGGTGTCATGTAAAGCGATGCAATTGCGCCTTGCCATTCGCTTTGCAGAGCTGCTATGTGATATCTTGAATATATTGGCACCTGCGGAATATATTCGTAAAGCAAGGTTTGGACTTTTTCTGCGGACAGTCGCGCTTCTGCTTCGTTTGCCGCATATTTTAGCGATTCAAGCGCCTCGTCGAGGTCAGGCTTTCTTATCCCGCTTATGTTGTAACCGCCCGGTACATCCATGGACGAGTGATAAAAGGCGTATAAGCTGTCAGGGTCTCTTGACAACTCCCAGGCAATTACGTAAGCATCGAAATCTCGACGATCCAAGCGAGCCACCATCATGGAAAAGTCCATGGGTTCCGTCTCGATCGGTATGCCCAGGCTTCGCATGGACTCACAAATCCTTTCCGCTATTTCAGCGGTTGTGGGAGCCACCTGGGCTGTTGGAGTCAAAAGCTTCATCTTCGGCAATGGCTTGTCTTCTCCCGGGCAGATCAGCACCCCCCTTTTGCTCCATCGCCAGCCCTTCTGCCTGAGCCTTTCCCTTGCTGCCTTCATATTAAAATCCGAGGTTAAGGCGACAAGCGTGTATGGCGAGGCCGGCGGCAAAAAGGAAAAGAGGGGCAACGCATATCCTCCAAAGACGTCTCGAACGATCTGTCTTCTGTTTACTGCCTCCCATAGGGACTGTCTTAGTTCTGCCCTATCCCATGGGGATCTCCTCAAGTTCAGACCGAGAAAAAAGGCATGATAGCCCTCCGCCAGGTAGAGCTTCACGCGCTCGTCGTCGCTTAGCCTTTTTATATCAGAAAAGCGGGCGATGTCTCCCAGAAGGTCAATCTGACCCCCCTCTAGCGCCAAAAGCTGCGCGTCGTTATCCCTGATGATCAGAAAATAAAGTTCGTCTATGCTGGGCCGTCTCAATTCGTCCAAAGGGGCCGCCTTGCCCTCCGCGGGTAAGAGCAAATATACCGCCAGAAGCAAGGCAAGCCCCATCAAATGCCTCTTTGAAGTCCTTTTTACACGGAAGTTCACGGTTACCCGCTCGTTTCCTTGAAAGCTAACACTCCGGCGGCGGTGCCCAGGTGCCTTCGGCGGCGTCGCGCATGACGGGACAGTAAACCAATCCTGTCTTTATCAACCTGGAGCAGGCGTTGCAGGATATGCACTCCGATGGCTCCCTATCGCCGCTAGCCCAACGGTTGACCAAGTCGGGCTCGGCTATGAGAGGCCTAGAAAGCCCAAAGCCGTCGGCTACACCTTTCTCGTAGAAATTGCCCATTGTTTGAAGGGAGCGCAACCCTCCCACCAATATCACGTTCGCGTGCGTTTTGATCTTTTCCTTTATGGCCCTTGCCTCTTCGGCAAAATAACCCTCGTTTTGGCCGGCAATTATGCCCGTCCTGGAGGGTTTTAAGGCATCATCTCCGTAAAACGTGCCGCCCGATACCTCTATGGCGTCTGCCTTCATCTTGGCAAGTTCCTCGGCCAACCTGATGCCGTCAAGGCTATCATAACCGCCTTCTATGCCTTCCGTCACCGATATCTTTACCCAGATGGGAAGCTCACCCACGCGATAACGCAGCTCTTCCAGCAACTCAAATACAATCCGTGCTCTTTTTATGATGTCGTCTCCACCGTAGGCATCTTTGCGTTTATTCAAGATGGGCGACAGAAATTGATTTAAAAGAAAGCCGTGAGCCAAATGAACCTGAATGCCATCGGCATTAGCGGCCTTGGCGCGCTTTGCCGCCTTTGCGAAGTCGTCGATCGTCGAATGGATCTCCGATACGGTCATAGCTCTGCAATGTATGCCTTTGTTTGGGTCTTTAAGATCTGACGGGCCCAGTGCGAGCTCTCCTTCCTTTTTCATGGCGACCGCACCGGCATGGGATATCTGAAAAATTATGGGACAGCCGAATTCATGCACGGCTTCGACTAGCTTGGCAAGCTCAGGGACATTTTCGTCGGAGCTTATGGAGACCTGGCGGGGCGAGGCCTGGCCTTGCGGGCTTACGTAGAGATGTCCCGTGATTATGAGGCCCACGCCGCCCACAGCCAATTCCTTATACCTTCCGATAAGCTTATCGGAAGGCTTTCCGGTCTTTTCCTCTGCACCAGATAGCATTGTGGCCGATCTTACGATTCTATTTTTTAAATTGAGCTTCCCCAATGTAGCCTGTCTAAGCAATGTATCGATGTAGGACACTTTCATCCCTCCCTTGAATGGACCTCCTGTCTCAATTATATGCCATTCGGCAACCTCTTGAGGTAGAATATATGCTTGAAAGCGATAGGAAAATGACCTCGAGATCATCGCGTTAAAAAGAGGAGATAAATATGAAGCGTTATTTTGTAGGCATCGATATTGGTTCCTCTGCGATTCACAGCGCAATCCTGGACGAGTCTGGCGGCATAGCTTATGTTTCACCCAGTTTGCCGCATTTTGGAACTCCCTTTGAGAGGCTTGCAGAGGTATGGAAGGACTTGTCAGAGAACGCAGCAGAGGGCAGGATCGTATCTACGGCCTTCACGGGCATAGGGGCGCAGTATTTTGGCGAGGTATTCCCCAAGCTGCTTTTTGACTACGAAAGCGTGACGATCCCTAAGGGCGTTTCGCTGCTCTGTCCCGATGCGGTCTACATCTTTCACATGGGAGCCAAGGATTCCTATTTTTTTAAAATAGGACACCTGGGACAGGAGGTAAATATGCTCGAATGGTCGGCCAACAGCAAATGCGGTGGCGGCTCGGGCATATTGATAGAAAAGCAATTGCGGCGCTTGTACTTAAGAGAAGACAAACAACTGTTTGGCTTAAATGAGGCCCGCAAAAAGGCCGAGCTGATGCAAAACCTGTATCAGTTGGCGGAAAGCGACCTGGCCGAGCATGGTACAGCGCAGGGCTTTAACGCGAGGTGCGGAGTTGTCATCCAATCTGATCTGATACACGAACAAAATGAAGGCGCGAAACGTGCCTACTTAGTGTCTCGCCTCTACGCCACAGTAGCGCGAAACTATAATAATGACGTCGTCGGCGCAAGGGACCTCGAGAGAAACGTCCTATCAGTGGCGACGGGCGGCGTTTTTTCGAGCGACTATTTGCTTGAGCGGGTCCGTGAACTGCTTGGAATATCCCTTATACGTCCGCCCCACCATAGGGCAGTTGCGGCCATTGGCGTAGCGTTGGAGGCCATGGAGAAGGGCAACTCTTTCGTGATGGACTTCTCAAAGCTAGACGAGGTCACCTCCTTCGTCAGAAGCAAGCGACCTTGTGCGCCTCCTCTTAATGCCTCATTAGACAAGGTTCACGTCTACGATGGGAAGATAAAGGACATTGACGGAGACGAGGTAAGAAAGGTGACCATAGGCGTGGACGGCGGTTCTACCACCACGAAGGCAGCGGTGGTGGACGTCGCTTCAGGTGAACTGCTCGATAAGATCTATATAAGCACTCACGGAGACCCGGAAGGTGCCTTAAAGGAGATCTTCAGGTATCTATCCAGAAAAGCCAAGAACTACGATGTCTTGGGCGTATGTACGACCGGGTCGGCGAGAAAACTTTACGAGCGCATACTGGTAAGCCACACCAAGAAGAAAAACTTAGAGGCGGAAGGGTACGCCGTGCTTGACGGTGCAGTCGACGAGATCACATGTCATGCCGTGGGGATAAAGTTTCATGACCCCGAGATAGACACGATCTTTGAAATAGGCGGCCAGGACATGAAGTTTACGACCTTCAAGGTGAAAGACGGCGTCGCGACCGACGAGATACAGGAGGCCCGCATGAATTACTCCTGCCAGGCGGGAGCGGGGCAGACGTTGGAGAACATGGCCCAACTCCTGGACCTTGACGTCAAGTCGAGCTTACAGGAGGCGGCATTAAAGGCCGACGTAGTGCCTTTGATCGACTCCACATGTGGCGTCTTCATGGAGATGGAGGAAAACAGGCTCATATCCGAGGGCTTTACGAAGGAGCAGATCGCTGCGGCGATCGTCAGGGCTACGGCTGCTAGCTACTTTAACAAGTTCGTGGGAGGCCCGCAGCACGTCAAAAATAAATGCTCCTGTCAGGGGGGGCCTTCTTTGGGCGTGGCCTTTCTTGCCGCCATGGCCCAAGTTACGGGCAAGGACATCTATGCCTATCCCCATAGAGAGTTATTTGGCGCTTGGGGAGCAGGGCTGTTTTTGCGCGACCAGATTTTGCAGCTTCAAAGGGAAGGCCGTGAAGTCAAGTCCGCCTTCAGGGGATTTCAAGTGGTGGACATGGTCTTTGAAAAGCGCGACGTGATGTGTGCCGACCATTTCGGCAAGCTGTCCTGCGGCATGCGCAACTGCAAATTGAAGATCTTTTCCATCGGTGGAGAAGAGGTCATAACGGGAGGATTTTGCCCAAGGGGAAACAGCGAAGGAACGGGCCAAAGCAGGAAGGATTACGTGGAGATCTATCATAGATTGCTTGAGAAGCACTTCGATGGCGTGTTATATGAAAAATTAAACGAGGTTGAAAGCGCGCTTCCAACGATCGGCATCCATAGAAGCGGAGTCACGCTTGGAGATCTGGGGGTTTGGTCGTCAGCGCTCTTTAAAAAATTGGGTTTTCTTCCTGTGTTAACGCCTGAGTCCAACGATGAGATAGCTCAGGTGGGCATAAACATAGCTCCTACGGAATTTTGCATAGCCATGAAGCTCGTCATAGGGCACGCCGCCCTGCTTTTCCAGGACAAAAGGATCAAACACCTCTTCAACCCTTGTTTCATCGAGGAGGTCAGGCCCATTAAGCCCAACAGGAAATTTTGCATCTACACGGAAGCTGAAGGCTATCTGCTTCAAGACATATTGGGAATCGAGCCGGAAAGGGAGTTTTTAAGCGTCCTTTACCTTAAAGACGACGAAAGGACAGCCAAGGCATTGTTTGATGAATTTCACAGGCTGGGATATGACATTTCCCTGGATGACATCTTAAAAGCCATAACATATGCCAATGAAAGGTTAAAGGCCTTCAAGGAGGAGCTTTACCGCTATGGAGACGAATTCTTAAAGGAGCTCGATAAAACCGGGGAAGTTGGGTATGTAGGTTTAGGTAGGGATTACGTCATACTCGATCCTCAGGCTTCCTCTAATTCGGGATCGATGTTTTCTAAACAGCGGGGCATGCGCTACATCCCCCAAAGCTTCTTGGAAAAGCATTTCAAGGATGTCCCGATAGATGAGCTTTCTTACAACGAATATTGGTATCAAAATGCCCATATACTCCAAGCTGCCATATTTACGGCTATGCATCCCAGGTTATTTCCCATAAGACAGATGAACTTCGCCTGTGGACCGGATTCCATGAAGTTCTATCACGAAAGCGAGATATTTAGAAGAGCGGAAAAGCCCTTCCTTCACCTGGTGACCGATGCCCAGACGAACAATGCTCCCTTCGTGACGCGTGCAGAGGCCCACGAGCGGGTCGTGCAAAGGGCAAAGCCCAAGACAAACTTGACCTTTTCCGACTTCGTCCTCTTTCCTCACGATAGCGAAAAAGAAAAGCTAAGCTTGGGATCGCGAATATGGCTTATACCCTATATGGGTGAGGCAAGCAGGCTGGGCGCGGCGGTGTTGCGCCACTACGGCGTCAGTGCCATGGCCATGCCCACGGCGACCATGGCCTCAAAGGACGCCGCGAGCCGCTTTATAACGACGGAGACGTGTTTTCCCTTGAGGGGAGTGGTCGGAGATGTCATGGCGTCCATAGAGGAGCTTGCGAAGGAGCGCGGCAAGGAATGGATAAGGGACAACATCGTGATATTTTTGCCCACTACCTCAGGCCCTTGCAGGTTCGGGAAGTATGGAGAGGTGCTTAGGATATTTTTGCGACAGGAAGGTTTGGACTGCGTTCCAATAGTGAGCCCCTCCACGGATACCAGCTACATCGATATTGAAGCACCAGAGCAGTTCGGCGGAACATTGAGCAAGGTCAACGCCTTGCTAAACGTGTTCAGGGCCATCAAGATGGCGGACATGGCAGACGACATGATCCGCAGGTTCAGGCCCTACAGCAGCGATAAAAAGGCCTTTGACGAGATGTGTGCACAGCGCATGGATCTCCTTGAAAGGTTACTGGTCGAGCGGGGGGCGCCATACTCGGTCCTTAGAGACTGGACGAAGGAGACCATAAGGCTTTTCATGAAAGAGGCGCCGGAGGCCGAAAACCGAAGCCTACCACTCGTCCTTTATATCGGAGAGATATACACCAGGCAGCACGATCCCTACACGGAATACGTGATAAAGCGCCTCGAGGAAGAGGGGCTTGAAGTCGTGAGGGGAAGCATTACCGAGTGGCTTGAATACATAAATTACCTCACCATAAGGGATGATCCCAAGCTGGCCTATAAATTTGCCCAGTTCTACATGGAATACGCCGACTGGCGATTCAGACGGATCTTTGGAGGGCTGACCAAGGACCGCGAGGTCTTGCCAAAGCCCAATGTGATAATAGAAGAGCTTCAAAGGAGCCGACGATATCACAGCGACATCACGGGAGAATCTCCTCTGGTGATAGGCATATTTCTGAAGTTCATGCGAGGAGAGCTTCCCGGTAACGGTCAAAGGGTATGCGGAATATTTCATGTCGGCCCATTTACGTGCATGCAGGAAGGTGTAGCCATGGCCAAGATGGATGCCATGCTGAAGGAAGAATCCAAGCGCGACCCAGACCTCATAGTTCCCATGGTGCATGCCTTCTTTGGAGATTCGGCAAATACCAACCTCGAAGCAGAGATTGCCGCCTTTAGGGAGCAATGTAGGCTAAAGGCAAAGATAAATCATTCCCTGGGATACGACAAGAAAAAGGCAACTCAAGGCCTAAGGAGGAATCTTGCGGTCGAGGGGGAAAGCTCTCGCTAGGTTATTCCTTAGATAAACTGCTGCCCACGACGTTAGCAGAGGAGCGTCGTGGGCTTATTTTATTGACATATATGCTATAAGCTGCTAGTATCAGCTACAAACAACTGGGGGTAAGGGCAACATGACTCGCGCGGAAAGGTTAGAAGCGATAAAAGAAATCCTGGAAAATGCGACTGCGCCCGTGAGCGGCTCCTATTTGGCAGAAAGGTTTGGAGTAAGTCGTCAGGCGATTGTTCAAGACGTTGCTTTGCTAAGAAACCAGGGCCTTGAAATCATTTCGACGCCTGCGGGATATATTTTGGAAAGGGTAAAAAGGTTGCGCAAGATCATCGCAGTACGTCACGGCAAGGATGATATATTCGATGAGCTGCTTGCGGTAGTTGAGGCCGGAGGGCGTGTGCTCGACGTCATGGTAGATCATCCCATTTATGGGGAGATCAAAGGAACCATCGGTGTCGGCTCGAAGGAAGACGTTACGCGCTTTGTTAGCATGCTTGAGAGTTCGGGGCAAGAGCCCCTGCTCTCCCTCACAAGGGGCTTTCATCTACACACTATAGAGGCGGACAGCGAAGAGACGTTGAAAAAGATCGAGGATGCCCTTAGAAGGCAGGGTTTTCTCTTTGTTGGTTAAAATTTACAAAAGGACGTGATCATCTTGATCAAAAAGGAAAAGCTGTTGGCGATCTTTGCGGTTGTTTTAGCCCTTTGTTATGTCGTCGTGCCTTATTGCTTTTTTCGCGAAAAGGGTTCCTTTCTTTTTTGGGTTTTGACCACCCTTTTAGTGCTGGTGACGGGCACCATCTATACGAGAGACTGGAATAGGGAAGAAAGGATCTAACCATGAGCGCCTCGATTTTGATGTTCAGCATAGGCATCTGGTTTGTGGCAGGCTCCTACATTTCCTACACGTCGCGCATGAGCGGAAAGGTTGACCTGGCGGAGTACTTTTTGGGAAGCAGGCGGATCGATGGATTCATCTCGGCGATGACGTATAGCGCCACGACGTACAGCGCCTTCATGATGGTTGGCCTTGTTGGATTGACCTACCGTTACGGGGTGGCTGCTTTAGGCTTCGAACTGATGTACCTGGTGGGAACGGTCTTTTTGCTGATCCTGTTTGCTCCAAGATACTGGATAGCGGGTAAGAAGTACAACCTCATCAGTCCCTCGGAGTTGCTGAGCTTTCGATACGAAAACAAGGCCGTCGGTGCGGTTAACACTATGCTTTGCCTCGTGATGTTGGTGCCCTACGCCTCGGTACAGCTGATGGGGGCGGGATATCTGGTCGAAACGTTATCCGATGGGGCTTTAAGCTACACTACGGGGACCATCATCGCAGCGATCGTGACATTCGTATTTTGTTGGTGGGCGGGATTGCGCTCCGTGGCCCGTACGGATGCCCTTCAAGCCATAATAATGCTCGTTGCAAGCATTGCCCTGATAGGTTACTTGACCTCTAAGTTTAGCGATGCTGGCGGATTTCGCCAAATGCTGGTCGCAAATAAAGGCGAGCTTCTTCGCATAAATTGGTCGCCGTCATTTTTTATAGGCCTTACATTGCCTTGGACGTTTTTTGCCGTTACAAATCCTCAGGTGGTTCAGCGCCTCTTTATACCCAAGGACAGGTCAAGCATCAGAAAGATGATATTGGGATTTTCCTATTTCGGGTTTGTCTATACGGTCATATGCTGTCTTTTGGGGTTGATGGCTGCCCTGCTAATACCTGGATTAAGCCTTCCCGACAACGCCATGCCCATGTTACTGAAGCGGGTCCCTGTCTCCGTATCGGTCATAGTCTTTGTCAGCATATTAGCCGCCGCTGTGTCAACGATGAACTCCATTGTGCTTACATTGAGCAACATGTTTGGGCGAGACCTGCTTAAAGCACTTCTTCCAAGCATCTCGGAAGAGAGCGAATTGAGGGCCTCGAAGATGATCATGATCGTCATCATGATCGCCTGTCTCTTGTTTGCCCAGTTAAGGCTGGATCTAATAGTGGTGCTATCTTCTCTGGCATCAGGAGGGTTGTTGGTACAGCTGCCAGCAGTCTTGGGGGCTTTCTTCTGGAAGAGGGCAACCGCGAAGGGCGCTATGGCGAGCATATTGCTCGGCGGGCTTACGGTTGGCTATATGTCCGTCACTAACCTAAAGTTTTTGGGTCAGTGGCCAGCCGTGTGGGGGCTTTTGGTGGCGGCCTTTAGCTTTATCCTGGTGAGCCTCCATACAAAGGTGCCCGACACGGCCAACCAATTTATAGATGAGCTTAAAGACGAAATATCCGTGAGGTTTTAATATTAATTATCAGATTTGAGCTGCCTTTCGGCTTCGTCACAAGCCTCCCTTGCGAGCTGCTGGGCTTTAAGGGAGGCGTCCCTTATGGCCTTCATGAAGGCCGTCCTGACCTTGCCGTCCTCCAGGGCATATATAGCATCTATAGTTACACCCCCGGGGGTGACAACCATATCTTTGAGCTCGGCCGGGTGTTTCCCCGAGCTTAAAAGCAGGTGCGATGCCCCTATCACCGACCAGGCGGCTGCTCTAAGCGCCAAATCTCGGGGCAGCCCTACATGGAGAGCGCCGTAAATCATTGCTTCCACCACGGTATAAAGGTAAGCCGGGCTGGATCCTGCCATTGCAGTTAAGACGTCCAGGTATCGTTCGTCAACCTCCTCGTATTCTCCCATGTCGGCGAAGATCTTGGATATGACGCTTTTGTCCTCGTCAGATACGTTTTTCCCATAGGAGTACACGGTATATCCTTCTCTGACCTGTACGGCTATGTTGGTCATCGCCCTTACCACGCGCGATCGAGGGATGACCCTCTGAATCAGGTCGATGTTGATCGATGCTGCAAAGGATATTACCAGCTTATCGGCGAGGTTTTCCGATAAACTTTTTAGCAAGGGCACGACCTGATAGGGTTTAACGGAAACTATTACCACGTCGGCTTGCGAGACGGCTTCCTCGTTCTTGGTGGTGACCTTTATGCCCCTTTCCGCAAGGGCTGACAACCTTTCCAGCCTGCGTCTGGTCGCAATGACTTCAAAGTCATCGCTTATGGCTGAAGCTATCGCTCCTCCTATGACCCCGGCACCCAAAACAGCGACCTTTTCTTTTTCCATCTGATGTCGTAACCTCCATTTAGCGTCGTGTTCGCAAAGTTGTGCCCGTTATTATAACAATCAAATTCATTTTGTACATACTTCCGTGATGTTTCCGTCAACTATGGTAAGATATTTGGCGAGAGTAAAAGGAAGGGAGGGTCTTGTTTGCCCCTGTGCGCGCATCTTTGGCTCTCGGGTAGAGTGCAGGGAGTGGCCTTCAGGTATTATGCTGCGGTTAAGGCTAAAGAGCTAGGGGTTTCTGGTTACATAAGAAACCTCGATGACGGAAGGGTAGAGATACTGGTTCAGGGCGAACCTAAAGCAGTGGACGACATGATCAAATGGTGCAGAAAGGGGCCGCCCTACGCCATAGTTAAAGACGTGGTGCTCATCTACGAAGAGCCCGACCCAAAGTTAGCGACATTTCAGGTAAAAGGATGAGTGGACAAATGGAAAACGTATCTGTCTTCGGTGCCGGCAGTTGGGGAACGGCTCTGGCAAGCTTGCTCGGCCAAAACGGCCATAACGTGACATTGTGGTGCAGAAGAGCGGATCAGGCGCGGGCCATTAACGTGACGGGCGAAAACCCAAATTATTTGAGGGGACATCCTATATCTTCTAACGTCACAGCTACGAACAAAATAGAGGAAGCCGTGAGGTCTCCCTTATGGGTCATTGCGTTGCCCACTCAAGCCATAAGGGGCTTTTTGACTGATGTGGCACAAATGACTTCTGTTCGACCATATATATGCAACGTCGCCAAAGGCATAGAAATCAAGTCCTCATCCACAGTTAGCGGGATAGTAAGAGATGTCATGGGAGACGTCTCCTACTCCGTGTTGTCCGGTCCAAGCCATGCCGAAGAGGTGATCCAGGACTTGCCCACGGCGGTGGTAGTGGCTTCCTTAAACTGCGAGGTGGCAGAAAGGTGGCAGGCGATGTTTTCCAGGCCGAACTTTAGGGTGTATACGTCAAGCGACGTCATGGGCGTTGAGATAGGCGGTGCAGTGAAAAACGTGATTGCCATAGCAGCCGGCATTGCCAAAGCAATGGGCCTGGGGGATAATGCTTTGGCTGCCCTTGTAAGTCGCGGTTTGGCAGAGATCATGCGACTCGGTGCCAAGATGGGCGCAAATCCGTTGACCCTTGCCGGGCTTGCTGGAGTGGGAGATTTGATCGTGACATGCTTCAGCGCTCATTCGAGGAATTTGCGTCTGGGCCTTGCCATAGGAAAGGGCAAGTCTATGGCAGAAGCCATAAGCGAATTGGGACAGGTAGCAGAGGGCGCCTATACCGTAAAAGCCCTCAAGGAAATGGGCAGGAAGGTGTGCGAAGAACTGCCCATCGTCGACGCGGTTTATGATATGTTATATAACGACCTTGCGCCTGAAGAAGCCTTAAATACCTTGCTTTTAAGAGACCTCAAACCGGAGTTGCCTCCGGCAATGCAATGGATGTAGAATGTAGCGTAGTGTTGTTTTTAAATTAATTTCTGATAACTAAATTAGGAGGGGTTACCGATGGCAAAAGCTGTAGTTGACAGGGACACGTGTATAGGGTGTGAGGCTTGTGTGGGAGTTTGCCCGGCAGAGGCAATCAGCATTGTGGACGGGAAAGCCCAGGTAAATCCGGATAGCTGCATCGAATGTGGAGCCTGCGTATCCACCTGTCCCGTCTCGGCAATATCCCAGTAAGGAGTTTGTTAGTCGGTCAGGGCCTAGGCGACTAGGCCCTTTTTTGATATCCGGAGATGATCATGAATAAGTTATCGGCTTCCCTTGAAATCCTGCATATCTTAGAAACAAACGGCTTCGAGGCTTATATCGTCGGTGGAACCGTTAGAGACCTGGCGTTGGGGCTACACTTTAACGACGTTGATATCGCTACCTCTGCGAGTCCAGGGGAAATTTTGAGCCTATTTGCTGAGGCCAAGATCATAGGCGACGGGCAGCTGTGCACGGTCGTCATTCCTCAAGAGAAAGGGTGGGCCGTAGAGGTGACGCCCTTCCAAGGAGCAGGTCTGCTTGATGACTTAAGCAGAAGGGACTTCACTATAAATGCCATGGCGATGAATAGGTTCGGAGAGCTAATTGATCCCTTCGGAGGCCTTTTGGACCTCACGAGGAGAGTGGTTCGCTTCAATGGCCGTCCCGAGGACAGGATTAAAGAAGATCCCATACGGTGCATCAGGCTGTTTCGTTTTGCTGCAACCTTGAGAGGGTTCGTCATAGATGATCTTGCTTGGAAGGCAACCCTTGAAAACTTACCTCTCTTTCAAGAAGTACCGTACGAACGCATTGGGAAGGAGATATATAAGGCTTTGGGCGGCAACTTTTATTCTTTCATGGAAGCTTTAGAGGTTGCAGGCTATTTGCCCCTGATCTTGCCAGAAATTTATGCCCTTAAAGGCGTCCCTCAAGATCCGGGTTTTCATCCGGAGGGTGATGTATACGAACACACGAAGCTCTGCGTCAAAAACGCAGAAGCCTTGACGAGCGTAAGCGAAATCAAGGCCGCAGCGATGTTTCATGATATAGGAAAACCCCTTGCCCTGAAGGAAGACGATGGTCGCATAAGGTTCATGGGACATGAAAAGCTTGGGGGAAGCTTGTCTATCGAGATAATGAAGCGGTGGGCGTGGCCAAGCCCCTTCGTCAAGGCCGTCTCGAGCTTAGTGAGGTGGCACATGATCCCCTTGATTTCCTTGGCACCCAGGCGAATACCGAAACTCTATTTGGAATACGGCAAACGCTGGCTTGACGGGCTCTTTTTGCTCTCCTATATAGATATAGCATCAAGCAACGGGGATTATTCGTCTTGGACAAAAAATAGGGAAATAGCCCTTTCGTGCATGTTTAAATTTTCGGGCAAGGAAAAGCTCATCTCCGGGAAGGACGTCATGGATATCCTAAAGATCGAGCAGGGTCCGCGGGTGGGCTTGATCCTTTCTGAAATTCAGGGTTTGATCGCCGAAGGCAAGATAAAGGATCGCAGTGAGGCCATCAATTTCCTTAAGGCCAAGAGGGAAATGATGAACGATGAGAGAAATTAGGCCAAAATTGTTAGGTTAAGCCATTGATCGAGCGTAGCTGTCTGCAAGTATTTTTGATAAAATAAAATAAACTAACAAAAAGTGAGGTGAGCACATATGGCTTGGAATCCTAAAGAAATAATGAAAGAGCTTCAGCAGAACATGAAAGAAGTTGGCGAGGTTAGGCCGGAAGTCCAAGCTTTCGTCGAGTTCACGGGCAAGCTCATGACACCAAGGGCGTTGGACTTAAAGACGAAGGAACTGTTGTGCGTGGCCATCGCTGTCTACACCAAATGCGAATACTGCATTGTGACGCACGTTTATAACGCCTTGAAGGCCGGGGCAACCAAGGACGAGATCATGGAAGCAGCTCTGGTTGCGACGGAATTCGGCGGTGGTCCTGCGGTAAGCCATTGTGTCACCCTGGTAAATGAAACTATCAAGGAATTCGCCCATGAATTTAAAAAGTAGAATGTTAACCAATATTAGCATTTAGGGAAATTTTAACACCGCCCTTTTAAAAGGGCGGTGTTAAAATTTATTTAAGGCTAAAAAGGGGGATTTGGTTATGGGTAACAATAAGATAAAGATAACTTCACAGTATTGGCTTGAAAGGGTGAGATCTCACGGCGGGCACTTCATGATATTGATGCGCACAAATATAGCCGGCTGATGAATGGCTTATCATGGTCCGTCGGGCCTGATAGGTCGCCCTGCAAGGGGAGAAGAGAAAGATTTTGTCCCTTATGAAGTCGAGGGAGTTGGCGATATAACCTGCTGGATACACAAAGACGCCCTGGAACACCTAAAGAACGTCTCTCCCACTAGGGAAGGCGATTATTTGCTTGCCTGCGAAGAGGCAGGAAGGATAAGGTTCAAGTTCTTATAAGTCATGGGAGTAAATGCTGTGAAGAAATGTTTGGTCGCTAGTTTTTTATGAAGGAAGCGTCAAGTTATGCGATGTGCAAAATGCTTGAAACTCTTCTTCGTATAGGGGAGGGCTGAATATATACCCTTGTATGTAGTTTACGCCCAGGTCCTGAAGTATCCTCAGTTGTTCTTTGTTTTCTACGCCCTCAGCGATGATTGCCATGTCCATAATTTCGCCAATTCTCACTATGCCCCTGACTATTGCCCGATCCCTTTCATCGTATTCCAAATTGTCTATGAAGGATTTATCGATCTTTAACACATTGATAGGAAAATCCTTTAAGTAGGCAAGGGAGGAATAACCAGTGCCGAAGTCGTCAATTGCGATGCCTATACCTGATGTCTTAAACCTCTTAAAAAGGTCCTTAATCTTTTCTTTATCTTCCATCAGAGCTCCTTCGGTGATCTCAAGCATTACCTTTCGAGGATCTAACTTTGACTCTGCGATTATTTTAAGTACATTTTCGTAAAAATTAGCATCGCGACATTGTGATGCGGAGACGTTGACTGAGATTTTTTCAAGCTTGAGACCCATTCGGGACCAACTTGAAAGGGTTTGACAGCATTTCTTTAATGTCCAGTAACCTATTTCGGTGATCATCCCCATCTCCTCGGCAACTGGGATGAACTCGCTGGGCGGTATATCAACCCCGTTGTGGTGCCATCTAAGCAGCGCTTCAGCGCCAAAGACCTTGACTGACGTCAGATCCACCTGCGGCTGAAAGGCCAGGCGAAATTCCTCCCTTTCGATTGCAAAAAGAAGGGCGTTTTCGAGGCGAAGGCGGGTTCTGTAGGCCTTCTCAAAACCCTCGTCGTAAAAGGTAAAACGGTTGCCTCCGCTGGCCTTTGCCTCGTTTAATGCAATTTCAGCCTTCCTCAGCAAATCTCCCTCTTCGGTCCCATCGGCGGGAACCACTGCAATGCCCATGCTTGCCCTAACGTGTATGGGGCCTCGCTCGCTTACCAGCGGTTCCTGCAAGGCCTCGATGATGCGTTTGCCCAAACGCCTTATCTCAATGGGGCTACTTGCCTTAGCCAGGATGGCATATTCGTCCTCTCCAAGGCGGTAGAGAGCCATATGCCTGCCGTCCCCGTCCTTTTCGTTAAGCGATAAGCGCTTTGCGATCAGGCGTAATATGTGGTCTCCAAATACGTAGCCGAAGGTGCTATTTATTAATTTAAATCGATCCAAATCTATCAAAAATACGCCAAGATATCCTTTTGTGTTTATGACATCCATCGTCATCGATTTAAGGTCCTTCAGGAAATGATTTTTATTTGCAAGTCCTGTCAGAGCGTCGGTGTAGATGTAGCTTTGCAGTTGTTGGTCTTTGGCCTTTATCTCAGTTAGGTCCGTGAAGATGCTTACGAAAAACTTCGTAACGCCCAGTTTGTCTTTTAGGGCGTATATGGAGATCCATTCCGGATAGACTTCCCCCGATTTGCGCCTGTTCCATATCTCACTTTCCCAAAAGCCGATAGTGAGTATGGATTCCCAAAGGTTCTTGTAGAAGGACTGGTCGTGATAGTTGGATTTCAATATCCTGGGGTTGTGTCCCAATGCCTCACTGGCATTATAACCAGTTATTGCAGTAAATGCGGGATTTACCCAAATGATTGTGCCGGAAGTATCCGTTACCACCACGCCTTCATGTATCTTGTTCGCTATTATCTCGAGGATAGAGGAATAAAGCTCAATGTTTATGTGGGTCAATTTCTCGTCAGCAGTTTCCATGCGGAAGAGATCACCTCTTGAGTTGTGCCATGAATTCTTTTAGTGGCAATGTATTTACGATGTCCCTTGCTTCGAGCCATGCTCGCCTAGCCTGCGATACCCCGAATATCATGTAATCCTCCTCGTGCAGGTCGTGGGCGTCTGTGCTGACCACGAACCTGCAGCCTAAGGCGTGAGCCTGTCTTATATGCCTTTCCGATAGGTCGAGCCTGCTTGGGTGAGCATTTATCTCAAGAAACGTCTTACACGAGGCGGCTGCGTTGAATATTATGTCCCAATCGGCATTTGCCCCTTCGCGCACGCCAAAAAGCCTCCCCGTGGGATGGGCGAGGATGTGGACCAATGGATGTGTTACGGCTTTGAGATATCGCTCGGTCAGGCGGTCTTTGTCCTGTCTAAGGCTTGAATGGATTGATGCTACGACCACGTCGAGCTGCCCTAGTACATCATCGGGATAATCTAGCGTTCCATCGGCCTTCACTTCCACCTCGGCGCCCTTGAGTATGACCAATTTGCCCTCGAATTCCTCGTTCAGTTTGTCTATCTCGCGCCATTGGTTCCTTAATCTTTCGATGCTTAAGCCCCTTGCGACGCCCAACCCTTGGGAGTGATCGGTGACGAGCATGTAACTTCGTCCTAGCAGAAGGGCTTTTTCGGCCATCTCCCTTATTGAACGTCTTCCGTCGCTGTAAGTCGAATGCATTTGCAGGTCACCTTTTATGTCGCCTAGCTCCACCAGCCGCGGAAGGCCGTCCTTCAGCGCCAGCTTTATCTCGATGGTGCCTTCCCTAATTTCAGGAGGTATCCAGCTCATTCCAAGTATTCTATACACCTCTCCCTCGCTTGCGCAAACTATTTCCCTGCCGCTAGCCTTATCTGTGACTGCATATTCGCTAAGGCTTAAGTTATTTTTCAGCGCCACTTCCCTTAAAAGTACGTTATGCTGCTGGCTGCCGGTGAAATACTGCAGGGCCGTCCCCCACCTCGATGGCTCGACTATCCTCAAATCGCACTGAAGGTCGTCCTTGAACCTGACGCTCGTCTTGGTTGGCCCGGAAAGCATAACCTCTTCGACCATGTCCAACTCGGTAAATGCCCTTATAACTTCGTCCGCGGCTTCAGTTTTGGCTGCGACCAATATATCCAAGTCGCCTATGGTATCCTTCATGCGCCTAAGAGAACCGGCAGGAGACGACATTACGACACCATTACACCTGCTTAATCTGCCCGTTACTAGCTCGGATAACTTCCATCCCTCTCCTAGAGGAAACCTCCTGTTCAGGCGTCTTTCTTTGATCGCTAAGATGGCATCGAGTATCTTTTGTTCGACCTTAGGCCCAAATCCAGGCAGATCCCGAAGCTTTCCCTGACGTGCCGCCTGCTCGAGTTTATCTACCGAATCTATGCCCAGTTTTTCCCAGACTGCCTTAATGCGCTTCGGGCCCATCTCGGGGACCTCACGCAGATATATCAGCTTTTCGGGAATTTCTGAGGTCAGCCTTTGATAAAATTCCAGTTTGCCGCTCTCCAATATCTCGGAGATCTTTTGTGCAATGGCCTTACCCACACCGGGTATCTCCATGAGCTTTCCTTCCCTGTAAAGCTCAAATATATCCCTGGTCTCTTTTTCCAAGCTTTCAGCGACTCGCCTGTAGGCGTTTATCTTAAATCTGTCTTCGCCTTTTATCTCAAGCAATATGGCTATACGATTGAACAAGTCGGCCAAGAAGTTGGCGTCAATTTCTTCATGCATATACAGATTTCCCCCCGGGAATTGACGGTTTTGCCGTGTTGCCTTGAAGCATGACTAACAATACCATATACTTGATTGGGTATACCATTTATCCTACGTAAAGCGCAGGGGCAGGCGAGGAAATTGCGCGATATGAAAAGGGAAGCGGAAGAAAGGCCTCTGTTTTTGCCGATAGTTGTCCTACTCATAGGCGTTGTGGCCGTCTCTACGGGAGCTACGATAATTCGTCTTGCCGACGCTCCCGCCTTGGTGATTTCGGCTTATCGAGTTGGATTGGCAAGCCTCATCTTGATACCTGCAGCTTTATTGTTTGCAAGGAAGGAAATAATGTCGCTTTCCTTTGCCGATATCAAAATAGCCATTGCTTCGGGTGCTTTTTTAAGCCTTCATTTTGCCGCCTGGATCTCTTCGCTTGATTATACTACCGTTGCCAGCAGCGTAGTGCTGGTCAACACCAATCCGATATGGGTTGCTCTGCTCACGCCTTTTCTGAGCAGCGATAGACTGACCAGGATGTCAATTTTGGGAGTGGTCTTTAGCGTCATAGGAAGTGCCATAATAAGCGCAGGAGATTTTGCCCTTGGCGGGAAAGCCTTGCTAGGGGATTTGCTGGCGATCGCAGGAAGCTGGGCTGCAGCCTTTTACCTCCTGTTTGGTCGCAGGTTGAGGCAAAGGATGTCGCTTCTTTCATATATAACCATATGTTACGCTACCGCAGCAATTATACTCTTTGCCATTGTGATAGGTTTAGGTTATCCATTGCATGGTTATCCTGCAAGGACATGGCTCTGTCTTTGGGGACTTGCCGTCTTTCCCCAAATTATCGGACACAGCAGCTACAATTGGTCTCTTAAATATTTCTCCGCGAGCTTTGTGGCCATAGCCTTACTGGGCGAACCAGTGGTAAGCCCTATCTTGGCTTATTTCATATTGAAGGAAGCGATAATGCCCGTGACTGTTCTGGGCGGTTTGTTGGTCCTTGTCGGAATCGCCCTGGCTGCACTTGGAGAAAGCAGATGAACTTATGGAGAATAATTTGAATATATTATATTATTAATGGCAAGATATGTATTTTTTTGACGATCTCTTCACATTTCGCCAATAAAGTGCTATTATACTCAAACAAGGGGATTGTTATAGGGGATTGGAGAAAAAGGGGGAATTTTCAGTGTTAAGCGCTACATCAGACGTAGCGATAAGTGATATTTTATGTCGCTACGAAAAAAATCCACGTTTTTTGCTGCAAGTGCTTTTAGACGTTCAAGAAAAGTTTCGATATTTACCTACCGATGCAATGCGTTCTGTTGCCGAGTATTTTGAGATTCCCGAAAGCAGGGTATTTGCCGTAGCAACCTTTTATAAGGTCTTGAGCCTGGTTCCGAAGGGGGAAAAGACTATAAAGGTCTGCCAGGGAACTGCCTGTCATCTTCGTGGAGGATCTCAGATCTTAAACGCCATTAGCGAGAGGTTAAAGATAAGGGCGGGCGAGACCACAAAGGACGGCATCTTCACTTTGGAGACCGTCAATTGCCTTGGATGCTGTGCCATGGCGCCCGTCATGATGGTCGGCGATAAGGTATACGGCAAACTGTCCGTCGCTGACGTTGCAAGGATACTGGAGGCGGAGAAAGAAGATGCCATTATTTCTAAAGCCAGATGACCTTCGAAATTATCGGCTAAAACTGAAGGATGACTTAAAGAGGGCAAGCCTACTTCCCGTAGTGCGCGTTTGCTGTGGGACAGGATGCGTTTCTAACGGCAGCATGGAAGTTTTAAGTGCCCTAGAGGAAGCCTTAAAAGGGATTGGCAAGGTCGAACCTGTGGTGAAATTCACCGGCTGTCACGGCTTTTGCGAAAGGGGACCGATAGTGATCGTCTCCCCCGGCGAGATATTTTATCAAAACGTAAAGACGAAAGACGTCCCTGAAATCGTGCAAAAGACCATCTTGGATGGCGAAGTGATAGAGCGCCTGCTTTACCGTGACCCTGTCACCAAGAAAACTTACAGAAGCGACCACGAAATTCCGTTTTACGCCAATCAGCAAAGGTTGGTGCTTCGAAGGTCGGGACACATTGACCCCACCTCCATCGAGGATTACATAGCAACGGACGGTTATGAGGCGTTGAGCCTTGCCTTCAAGCTTGGCCCCGATGAGATAATAAAACAGATCACGGATTCCTACCTTCGCGGACGCGGGGGCGGAGGCTTTAGGACCGGGTATAAATGGAAGTCCTGCAGGGAGGTAGATGATTTTCCAAAATACGTGATAGCCAACGGCGACGAAGGGGACCCCGGTGCCTTCATGGACAGGAGCCTGATGGAAGGAGACCCCCATAGCGTAATAGAAGGAATGATAATAGGGGCTTATGCCATAGGTGCCAACGAAGGCTACATTTACGTGAGAAATGAATATCCCTTAGCAGTGAGAAGACTGCAGATCGCCATTGAAAGGGCCCGGGAGTACGGATTGCTGGGCAAGAACATATTGGGCTCTGGATTTGATTTCGATATACAGATATGTAAAGGTGGTGGCGCTTTCGTGTGTGGCGAGTCCTCTGCTTTGATGCGCTCCATCGAAGGCTATCCGGGCGTTCCAAGGGTGAAGTACATTCATGCCACCGAACAGGGCCTTTGGGATAAGCCGACTGTGCTTAACAACGTAGAAACCTGGGCCAATGTCCCCATCATCTTGATGAACGGCGTCGAGTGGTACAAATCGCTTGGCACTGAACGCAACAGCGGCACCAAGATCTTTGCTTTGGTGGGCAAGGTAAAGAACACCGGCTTGGTTGAAGTGCCGATGGGAGTGACCCTGCGCAAGATAATATACGAGATCGGTGGCGGAACGCTGAAGGACAAGGCTTTCAAGGCCGTTCAGACGGGAGGTCCTTCTGGGGGGTGCATTCCCGCTTCGCTACTTGATTTGTCGGTAGATTTTGACACTTTGGTAAAAGCCGGATCGATGATGGGCTCTGGCGGCATGATAGTGATGGACGAACGATCCTGCATGGTCGACGTGGCGAAGTACTTCATCGACTTCCTCGTCGAGGAGTCCTGCGGCAAATGTACTCCCTGTCGGGAGGGGCTAAAGGTATTGCAAAAGCTGCTTCATGATTTAACCGAAGGCAAGGGCAGCCTACAGGATGTAGGGCTTTTAGAGGATACGGCGCATGAGCTGGGCAAAACCGCTTTGTGCGGTTTAGGCAAGACGGCAGCAAATCCTGTCCTTTCCACTTTAAAGTACTTTCATGAAGAGTACGAGGAGCACGTCGAAGGCTACTGTCGCGCCGGGGTATGTACCGGGCTTTTTGCTGCAAAAATAGACAAGGACAGCTGCATAGGCTGTGGGCAATGCGCCAGAACATGCCCTGCGAAGGCCATTTCGGGCGAGGCTAGAGGACCTCATGTAGTCGATGCGTTAAAATGCATAGGCTGCGGGCAATGCATGGACGTTTGTCCTACTAACTCGATAGCCTCCTCAAGGAGGGTTAAAAATGCGTGAACCTATCGATATCGTAATAGATGGCGTAAGCCTGTCGGTTCCCATGGAGACGACCGTTTTGGAGGCTGCCCAGATGGCGGGCGTAGAGATCCCAACGCTCTGTCATCATCCGGCATTGCCGCCTGACGGTAACTGCAGGCTGTGTATGGTTGAGATCCTTAGACCCGGCAGAAGGGGCGAGCTTGCCATATCCTGCATGTATCCCATACGTGCCCAGATTGAAGTAAATACGAAAAGCGACGAGGTCATAAGGGCACGAAAATTCGTCTTAAAGCTTTTGCTGAATCGGGCGCCCAAATCGGCCAGGTTAAACGCCTTAGCCAATGAATATGGCGTGAGCGTCGAACCAAGGTTTTCCTTCGATCCCGACGAGTGCGTGAGGTGCGACAGGTGCGTCAGGGCTTGCGAGACGCTTGGACCCAGTGCCATAGGGCCGGCATGGAGGGGATTTAACAAGAGGATAGTTCCGCCTTTCATGGAGCCGCCAAGGCAGTGTATAGGTTGCGGTGCTTGCGCCGACGTATGCCCTACCGGATATATTGAGTGCGTCGATGAAGGCGATGAAAGGACCATATGGGATCGCAAATTTACTTTAATACGATGCCCGATTTGTGGCCAAACATATACCACGGAAGAAGCATTGAAATTTACGGGAATAGATGATCCGGATGCCAGGTTATGCCCTAGGTGTAGGAAACGCGAGTATGCGTCGAAGTTTCGGATTTTCGTACATTAACACATTTTATGAATTGGTTTTGGCCTGCCCAAGGGGGAAGCGGGCCTGTTTAAAAAACTTATTTATAGGGGGGATTGGAAATGGAGAAGGTACTTGTCATTTCTCCGGAGAAGTGCGTAGGCTGTGGCAGTTGCGAGTTGGCCTGCTCTCTGGAAAAGGAGGGAGAGTGTAGGCCATCTTTGGCGCGGGTCACTGTCTACAGGTTTGAGGCGGGGGCTAACGTACCAATGACATGTCAGCAGTGCGATGATGCTCCATGCATCAGCGTATGCAAGGCGGGTGCCCTGGCTCGGGATGAAAAAAACGTCGTCCAAGTCGATTCATCTAAATGTATAGGGTGTAGGATGTGCGTGATGGCCTGCCCCTTTGGCAATATGTCCTACCATTGGGAACAGAGCACTGCCATCAAATGTGACCAGTGCAACGGCAGTCCCTACTGCGTGGAATTTTGCCCGACCAAGGCATTGGATTACGTTCCCGCAGATGCCATAAGCCTCCAAAAGAAAAAGGAGTTTTCGGCGAGGTTTGCCAAAATTGCCCAGGAGGTGAGCGAGTGATGTTTGGCTACATGGGAAAGGTTTTGCGCGTAAATTTATCGACCAAGAACATAACTCTTGAGCCTCTGAGGATGGATTGGGCTAAGGACTTTTTGGGAGCCAGAGGCCTGGGAAGCAGATACCTGGTCGAAGAGGTCGACCCCAATGTAGATCCCTTTAGCCCGGATAATAAATTGATTTTTGCAACCGGTCCTGTCACCGGGACTCTTGCCACCTCTGCCGGAAGGTTCAATGTGGTTACAAAGGGGCCCTTGACCGGGACGATAGCTGCTTCGAATTCCGGTGGTTACTTTGGTCCCGAGCTGAAGTACGCAGGATATGACATGATAATTTTCGAAGGTAAATCTGCAAACCCGGTGTATTTGTGGATCTACAACGATCACGTAGAGCTGCGGGATGCATCTCACGTTTGGGGAAAGGATAGCTATGAGACCACAGACACTCTTCTGTCCGAGACCGACCCTGAGGCGAAGGTTGCCTGCATTGGTCCGGCGGGAGAGAGGTTGGTGCTTTTTGCCTGCGTGATGAACGATAAGCATAGAGCAGCAGGCAGGACAGGCGTTGGTGCCGTTATGGGTTCCAAAAACCTCAAGGCCGTCGTCGTCAGGGGAACCGGAGGAATAAAGCTCGCAGATAAGGAAGCCTTTTTGGAAGCGCTTCGAAAGGCGCGCAAAAAAATTGCCGAACATCCCGTCACGGGTGGAGGATTGCCTGCCTATGGAACTAACGTCCTGGTAAACGTCATAAACGCTGCCGGGGCCTTGCCGACGAGAAACTTTAAGGAGGCATGGTTCGAAGGAGCCGACAAAATTTCTGGAGAGACCATGGCCGAAACCATACTTCTTAAAAACAAGGCATGTGCCAGCTGCGCATCCGCTTGCGGCAGGGTCACCAAGGCCATGGGAGAGATCGGCGAGGGCCCTGAATACGAAGCCGTTTGGGCATATGGAGCCCAGTGCGGCGTGGATAATCTGGAGGCCATCAGTAAGGCCAACTTCATTTGCAATAAGCTTGGCATGGACCCGATAACCATGGGAAGCACCATAGGATGTGCCATGGAGTTGGCCGAACGCGGCTTGATTGACGAAAAAAAGGCGGGCGTATCCCTGCATTGGGGAAACGCTGAGGCGATCGTAAAGCTAACAGAGGATACGGGCTACAGGCGTGGCTTTGGCGAGGAGCTAGCTCTTGGGTCTTACAGGCTCGGCGAGAAGTATGGGCATCCCGAGCTTTCCATGTCGGCCAAAAAGCAGGAAATGCCCGCTTACGATCCAAGGGCTTTGCAGGGCATGGGATTGGAGTATGCCACCAGCAACAGAGGCGGATGTCACGTAAGGGGTTACTTAACTTCGCCGGAAGTGCTGGGCATACCAGAGAAGTTGGATCCGACAGATATCGCATCTAAGCCGCAATGGACCAAGACCTTCCAGGATTTGACCGCTGCCGTCGACTCTTTGGGCTTCTGCTTGTTTTTGACCTTTGCGTTGGATGCCGGAGACCTTGCTGCCCAGGTTGCTCCAATTATCGGCAGAGAGGTCACTGCAGAAGAACTGCTTCTTGCCGGCGAGAGGATATGGAACTTGGAGAGGTTATTCAACTTGAAGGCTGGCATATCGCCAAAGGAGGACACGCTACCGCCACGATTGCTTAACGAACCTATCCCGGCAGGCCCATCTAAGGGCAGGGTAAATAAGCTTCATGAAATGCTTCCCAAGTACTATGAGCTGCGTGGATGGGGCAAAAATGGGATACCTACTAAGGAAAGGTTGGAAAGCCTGGGATTGCTGGACATCGCAGCGAAATATTCCCTTTAACACTTAAGATATATAAAAAGGCAGGGAAGGGTAACCCTTCCCTGCCTTTTTGCCCTTTGTGCCTAGGCTTGGTTTTTCAGGCTATTGGTCTATAATTGGACGTAAAATCTCACAGGGGAGCCTGTTCATGGTGGATCAATACGACTTAGAGATCAGGGCAAGATATGCGCGCAAGGTAATATTAATAGGCTTGACGTGTAATCTGCTGTTGATGGTTTTTAAGTTAATGGTGGGAATATGGGCCAAAAGCAGCGCCCTCGTGGCCGATGCCATCAACTCTTTGTCCGATTCCATCACCGACGGAGTTGCATTGTTCAGCTTCTATGTGACCGGCAAGCCCAAAGATGCAACGCACGACTTTGGCCATGCGAAGTTTGAAACGTTATCGACCATGGTAATTGGCATCTTTTTGATGGTGGCTGCAGGTTTTATACTATGGCGCAGCGCGGGCAAGATAGTTTCCGCCATGAAAGGAGTTCCTATCGAGGGGATAAGCGTCATAGCCCTAATTCCGGCTGCCTTTACCATGATAGTCAAGGAGTTGTTGTATGTATATACGAATGGAATGGCAAAAAGGTTAGATAGCAGCTCCTTGAAGCTAAAGGCCTGGGATCACAGAAGCGACGTATTCCTCGCGGGAGGGACGTTTTTAGGGATAGCGGGAGCCGTATTGTGCGGCGATAAATGGCGCGTGCTCGATCCTCTTACTGCGCTTATCTTGGGAATCATCATATTAAAATTGGCGATGCCCTTGGTACTGGAGAGCTTGAATGAACTTCTTGAGGCTTCCCTGCCCGAAAAGGAAGAAGAAGAGATTCTGAGGCTTATATGGGCAATACCAGGCATAAAGGGCATACATGACCTTAGGACTCGCCGTTTGGGTCCTCATATCGCAGTGAGCGTCCACATCATGATGGAACAAGACATGCCCCTTAGCGAAGCACACGATATTACCATTCAGCTGGAAAAGCGCTTTAAGGAACGCTTTGGACCCCACAGCATAATAACTGTTCACATGGAGCCGGCTGACCCCGAGAGATTATCTAAGAGCTACCCGAAACCCAAGGAGGGCATAAACCCTCCTTGGGGAAGTCTTGGCATTTAAAACGGCTCGAAGCCCATTTCTGCCATGAAATCTCTGTGCATCTCCTTTATCTGTTCATCGATAATTCTCATGTGTTCCGCTTCCCAACCGGCTAGCTTATTCAACACCTTTTTCCCGTCCGGCTGATCTATCTTTTGAGAGGCTTTTGTATAGAAATTGTTGAAGTCGCGCTCCAGCGACAAGGCCATGCGAAGGACGCTTATATCGGAGACGTCTGCAATTAGCGACGTCTGAAGCTCCTCTTCTACCCAAGGTTTTCTTAATATTTCCTGAGCCGTTTCCTCGTCCATTTCCGTCGCTGCATAGGTATCCCATTTGCCGGTGCTCTTAATTTTGTTAAGCTGATCTTCGATGAACTTGCAATGGGATAACTCCCAATCTGCTAAATAATCAATGAGCAACTTAGTGTTTGGATTGCTAACCCTATTCTTAGCGCTAAGATAAAAATCTCTGGCCTCTTTTTCCATCTTCAGGGCAAATTCCAAAATTTTTCTCTCCAATTCCATTACGACCCCTCCTAATTTGTAAAGTCATTTTAATTTTATTATATATCCTGAAGCGGGAAAGTTCATGTATTATCGGTGTTTAACCGCCTGCCCTCAAGAAGCGCAGCCTGAAGGCCTTCATGAAATCCTCGAATTGTTCTTCTTCGACCAATATACTCACGTAAACGACCGGAAAGTCCATGGCGCCCAATTTGACCTTCGATGTCTCGCCTATGTACGCTTTCCAAGAGGGGCCCTCAAAAAAACCGTCACCTCCTTCAATGCCACCTATTTGGCGAAACCAATTTAGAAATTCATCCCTTTTTATGGTCCTCATTTCCAGAAGAACTTCTTTGTAGGCCTTCATGTTATGACACCTCATAGCATATATTTTCCCTTCTAACTTATTCAATTACATATGCCTGATCCTTGCCCAAGCTTTTTGCTTTATATAAAGCTTCATCGGCTCGTCTAAAGATGTCTTCGAGAGGCTCCTTTGGTCTGGCGATTGTTAATCCCATGCTTGTCGTGACTAGCAGGCCTTCCGGTAAAAATTCTTCCTTGATTATGCGACGTAACCTTTCGGCCAAGTGTAGAGTTTGATCTATTGAGTTTTGACAGAATATCAAAAATTCATCCCCACCCCAACGAACGAAAAGATCAGTCTTGCGTAAAGATTTTTTGACGACCTCGCCCACTTTGGAAAGAACAGCGTCGCCCATCAGGTGTCCGTAGGAATCATTGATCATTTTAAAATTATCCAAATCGAGTAAGATTATAGAGTATGTTCCATTTGTGGCTGAAGACAAGCTGCGACTGATGAGGGCCTCTCCTGTCCATCTGGCCATAGCGCCGGTGAGGTTATCGATAGCCGCTAAGGTGTATAGGTCGTTGATCAGCTGTTTCTGATGTAAAACTTCATTTTTATAATGTGTAATGTCAACAAAGACGCCCGCGAGCTTTGTCGGTTCGCCTGAATCAAAATCCTTCTCGATGGGCTTTGTCTTGCTCTCGAGCCATATGTAAGTTCCGTCTGGTTTTTTGATCCTGAACTGTAAACTGAAGACGTCATTTTTTAACAGTCCGGAATGAAGATCCGATAGGAATTTTTTCTTATCATCAGGATGAATTAAATCAATAAATTGCTCTAATGTGTTAATATCATCCAGAATTTCATAGCCCAAAAGCCTTAACCCAGATTCGCTGATGTTTATATTGTTCGTTAGCAAGTCATGTTCCCAATAGGCTATATTTCCAATTTCAAGCGCCAGGTTTAAGCGGCTTTTTTCTGCCATGAGCTTCTCTTGGGCTTGTTTTAGTTCGGTTATATCAATGATAATGCCTACTATGCCAAGCAGTTTCCCGGAAGGGTCTTTGATTGCCCTCTTGCGCTCTATCGCGTAATGCCTTTTGCCGTTAATCGTCCTTACCCTCTCATAGCTGACATAAGCCGGACCATCAGTTTCAAATAAAGGTTTTTCGCTTTCCGCACATGTCTTAGCATCTTCCGCGGGCAAGATATCGAATATATTTTTGCCTATGATTTGTTCCTTTGGCGTATTTAAAAAGCGCACTAAAGCTTCATTGCAAAGCAATATGATGCCACTGCTGTCCTTGAAGTATATGGGTTCCGGCAGTAACTCTATTAAAGTGAGCAAAAACACTTCACTGTATATGGAATCGGACGATGGGATCTTGTGTTGTTTTTTTATGATGATAAATTAGTAATATTGCGATTCCAATCGATATTCCAAAAATGTATATAACGGGCCTTTCGGACGAATTGAATAAACTTTCTATGGCATTCATTATAAAGACAATGAGCTCCTTTCAAAATACGAACTTAATTGATAACCAAAACCCGCCCAAGTCAACTTAAGTGAGTTCAACGGCCTTATTTTTACTATGTAGAAAAGTTATAATAAATTTACAGTAGGTAGAACAATCGTAAGATAACTAAAGGAGGGTTGTGAAATGGCACGCATGGCTGAAGCTAAATTTGCGATGCCCCATGTTGGTCACGAGGAACACCTTTGTTATCTGGAAAACATCAGGTTCATCGATGCCAATTTGGAAGAGTACAAAAAGCTAGTCAGAGACCCTAAGTACGTTTGCCGTAGGTGCGGTAGAGCAGCTGCGAAGGCCGAAAACCTTTGTGAACCGGAAGCGTTGTAATTTTAGATTATACGAATAAGGCGGGGAAGTTTAGCCCGCCTTATTCGTATGCAAGCTAATATGATCTTTAACCTCAAAAAGGTCGTTTATTATGCCATAAGCCGTATCGGGTAAGGTTGGGTCGGTTTGTGATACCACAAATGGTGCCATTATATCTGTATAAATTTTTAACATGGCCCCCTGACCTTTTACAGTTGAAAATATGTCTCGAGCTTCTACCTCAGTTACCTTAACTTCTGCCCTAGGAGAGCTTTCGTCAAGTTTGGCCTTGCAGATCAACTTTAAATGCTTGCCGGCTCTGAGGGCATTTTGGACCTGATCTGACGTTATATCGGTTATGCCGTTTCTGTCCACCTCGAAAGGCGTAATTTTGGCGTTGCAGAGGGCGTTGACGAGGACGCACAGCTTAACCGTCGAATCCCACCCTTCTAGATCGTACATGGGATTTTTCTCGGCAATTCCCATTTTTTGAGCTTGGGATATCGCTTGGTCCATAGACATCCCGGATTCCATCATGGAAAGGACGTAGTTGCTGGTCGAGTTGAGGATGCCTTCTAGCGACGTTACCCTTGTCCCACGAAGGCAGTGTCGTGCCATGTTAAACAAGGGCGTTCCGTCCATGACTGTGGCTTCATGCAAGAGCAAAACACCTTTGTCCTTTGCGATGGCCATCAATTCGCTGTAAGCGAAGGCCATAGGTCCTTTGTTGGCCGTTATGACGTTGCAATTACGCGATAAAGCCTCGCGAACGTAAGTTACAGCTGGTTCTCCTTTGCCTTCGATCGATAGGGGAGATGTCTCAATCATGACGTCATACTCAAGCTCTTTTACGGCATTTAACGCGTCTAGATCGCATAGATCAGGATTTGCCGCAGCAAAGTTTCCCTTTTCGAACTCCGATAGAGCCCTTATCAAATCTATACCCCTCGAGTTGACCAAACTGCCGTGATTTTTTGTTATGATTCCTATTATGCTTACGTTCAAGTCCTTTAATTTACAATACTGACCACCATCCGATAAGATCTCAACTAAAGTCCTTCCAACATTTCCGAATCCGATCAACAAAGCCTTCATAAAATTTTTTGGCATTAAACCCCTTACCGCACGCCGCATGTGGGGACTTTTAGCCACCCTCCCCTTTTGAATTTATTTTTATTATGATTATAAACCTAAGAAAGATGTCTTTACCCGTTCGCTTTTTAAAAGTTCATCAGCTTGGCCGCCCAAGGATATACGTCCGTTTTCCAGTACATATCCGCGATCCGATATGGCCAATGCCTCAGGGACGTTTTGCTCGGTGATTAACATGCTGATGCCATAAGCCTTTAGGGATTTTAGAGTTTCAAAGACCTCCGTTACGAGCTTTGGCATCAATCCCATCGACACCTCATCAATTAAAAGCAGTTTCGGTTTCGACATCAAGGCCCTCCCAATGGCCAGCATCTGTCTTTCGCCACCGCTTAAAGTTCCTGCCTTCTGGAATCCCCTTTCCTTCAGAACGGGAAATAGGGAATATATCAAATCCAGTTGGGCCTTTACGTTCAAAGTTTCTTTGCGCAAATTTGCCGTTAACATCAGGTTTTCTTCTACGGTAAGGTCTGGAAAGACCCTGCCTCCCTCTGGTATATAGGCAATGCCCATTTTAGCCTTTTCCCAGGGAGGTTTCTTTGAGACATCATGATCCGAAAACGTTATAGATCCCCTTTGCAGGGGCACTAGCCCCATGATTCCCTTTATTAAGGTGCTTTTCCCTGCCCCATTGGCCCCGACTAAAGCGACAATCTCGCTATCGCCAACGTAAAGGGAGATGCCCCATAGGACCTTTATGCGACCATAGGCTATTTCTACGTCTTGGACGTTAAGAAGCATATTTACCACCCTTTGTACCGAGATAAACTTCGATCACCAGCGGATCGTTTGCCACATCGCTGGGGGATCCTTCGGCAATTTTCCTGCCTCTGTGCAGTACAACTATTCGGTCGCTCAAGTTCATCACAAAGCTCATGGAATGTTCAATGAGGATGATGGAAATACCTTCTTCTCTGATGGTCCTTACCAAGCCTGCAAGTTCGTTTCTTTCCTGATTGTTCAATCCGGCAGCTGGTTCATCCAACAACAGAAGCGAAGGATTAGTTGCCAAAGCCCGACCAATTTCGAGCTTCCTCAACAAGCCTATGGGCAAAGAGGAAGCTGGCTGGTCCTTGCAATCGTAAAGCCCTATCATGTTGATTATATCTCGTGCTTTCTGTAAGATTTCTTGTTTCCTGCAATTTTGAAAGAGCGAAGATATATGACCATGCAGCTTACATCCCAAGCCAATGAGGATGTTTTCCTCGACGGTCAACAAGCCAAAGGGTTTGGCTATTTGGAACGTACGAGCAATTCCTAACTTTGCCCTTTTAAACGCCGGCAAAGAAGTGATAGAAATGCCTCGAAAGGTTATTTCTCCACCATCTGGCGCTAAAAGGCCGCTTATAGTGTTTAAAAGCGTAGTTTTGCCTGCTCCATTTGGCCCGATTAACCCCAAAATTTCCGTCTTGTTTAAGGTCATGTCTACGCCGTCGACTGCCTTTAACCCACCAAAGTGCTTTTTTACGCCCCTTAGGGAAAGGATCACCCTATCTTCGATATTCCTTGGGTTTCCGTTCCTCTTTTCTTCAGTTTGAAGAAGCATCCGTCAAGCAGTCCTCCTCTTCCAAGCATCCCGTTCGGCTGTAAGATGACGATCACGGTAAGCAAAGCACCATAAACTAACATTCTGTAGCTTTCTATGAACCGGAAGCATTCGGGCAACAGGTACAGAAAGAATGCTCCGAATATGGCCCCCTTTATGGTCCCGAGGCCTCCAAAGACAAGCATTGACAAAAACAACACCGACATCTCGAAGGAAAAGTTTCTGGGAAACAGGGATCCTATGCTATGTGCCCAAAGCGCACCGGCCAAGCCAGTAAAGGCGGAGCTCAAGGCAAACGCATATATCTTATATAGTGCTGTATTTATGCCCAAGGCCTGGGCAGCCTGTTCGTCTTCGCCTGTGGCTTCCATGGCAAGCCTTCCCCAGGTCTTTGAAAAGAAATAGCTTATATAAATGGCCAGCATTAAAAATATCAAGGTAACGACGAAATATCCTGTTGTGCCAAGGGGATGTCCCATAAATGATGGAACGTTAATTCCTATAATTCCCATTGCACCTCCGAAGAAGTCAAAGTATTCCGTTATTCCCATCACTATGAAGTTGAGTCCTATGGTGGTCAGGACTAGGAAGTCGTCTGAAACCCTAAGGCTGGGCAAGCCCATGACAATGCCGATTGCCATAGATAACACTATGGATAGGGGGAGTGCGCTCCAAAAGGTGAGTCCGGCCTTAGTTACCAAGAGCGCCTGAGCGTAAGCCCCTATCGCAAAAAATGCGGCATGCCCCAAAGACACCTGTTTTGTATATCCGGTTAGTATATTTAAACCCAGGATTAATATGGCGTATATGCTTGCGAAAGTGCAGATGGACAGTATGTAACCGAAGGTCATGACCTCATCTCCCAAACAATCCCTTGGGCTTAAACATCAGCACCAGGACCATCACCAGAAATGCTATGGCATCCCGTGGCAAGTTAAAGAAGGGCACCATGCCTAGCAAGCTTTCCGCTAAGGCCAAGAGAATGCCTGCGATAGCTGCCCCGGGTATACTGCCAAAACCTCCAAGGACAACCACAACGAAAGCTTTATAAGATACCATGGCGCCCATCGTGGGAAAGACCGAGTTTCGATACAAAGCCATTAAAACTCCCGCTGATCCCGCTAAAGCAGAACCTATTATGAAGTTGATCGCAATGATGAGATTTATATTTATGCCTGACGAAGCAGCCAACTCCATATCCTGTGTGCATGCGCGCCACATTAATCCTAAGTTGGTATTGTTTATGATCAAATATAAGCATAGAAAAGCGCACATCATGAAAGTTATTATCAGCATCTGCGTCTCTGTTACATTTAAATGGCTGCTCGAGATGGATAGAAATTTAAATTGAGCGTTAAAGGGATAAGGGTATGGACCTGCTATTAACCTGTAAAATTCTTGAGATGCTATGAAAACCCCAGCGCCTGCAATTAAGGCAACGTATCTAGGTGCGGAAAGTACAGGGCTATAAATAATTCTATACATTAGAGCACCCACAAGAGCCGGGAAAACAGCGCCCAAAGTCAAAGAAAGCCACAAAGATTGCGATAGGTGGTATAGACAATAAAGGCCTACATAGGCGCCAAGCGTATAGAGCGCAGCGTGTGCAACGTGAATTATTCTCAAAAGGCCGTAGACCATATTAAGGCCTACGGCCATAAGGGCATAAGAACAGCCTAAAACGAAGGCATCTACTAGCAATTGGAGCATCTATTTCCCCTCAGATCCTTTTCCAAGATAGATAACTTCAGGCTCGTAGTATCTATAGAAATACCTGAACTTGTTGTTTAAGACGATTTGAATGTCCATGGGCCTGATGGCTGATCTGTTTTGAAACATGAGTATGGGTCCCGTAGCGCAATCCTCGAAGTTCTTTATGGTATCCCAGTATTGTATTATCTTGTTAGCATCAGTCCCAACTTTATTTAGGATATGGGATACCAACATAACTGCGTCGAAGGCTGAAGCCCCAACCATATCGGCATCTATGTTCGTTCGCTTCTTGTAATTTTTGAGAAAGTATTGAGTCATTGGCCTGTCGCTATCTCTATTGAGGTCGGTAGTTATAAACACACCGTTGGCCGCCGATTTTGCTAGCTCGATGAACTTGGGAGAATCGTATCCCTCGTCTCCCATCAGCCAGCATTTCAGACCAACCTCCCTCGCCTGGGATACGATGTTAGCGGCTTCGTTATAATAACCGGGCGCATAGATCAAGTCAGGATTGGCTGCTTTAATGGCGTTGAGGTAACTCCTGAATTCGGTCTCACCCAATGGATATTTCTTTTCATATACAATTTGCGCACCAAGCTTTATCGCAGTTTCCTTGAAGGCCTCGGCAAGGGATACGCCAAAATCGTTGTTCATGATAAGCAAGGCAATGCGCTTTGCCGCCAGCTCCCTGGCTGCGAAATATCCGCCCGTCCTTCCCTGAATTGGAGCGGCCATGCCTATCCTATGACAATATTCTCCTGCCTCTACGATACTGGGGTGTACGGCATAGGTTGAGGTAAAGGGCACCTTGGCCTGCTGGCATATGACAGCGGCCGCACGGCTTGGCGAAGAGTAGGAGCCGCTTATCATTACGACTACCTTGTCGTTCTCGATCAGCTTTTTCGTCAAAGCCGATGCTTGGTCGGGCTGACAGGCATCATCATAGGAAACAAGTTCTAGCTTTTTGCCTTTAATTCCACCGTGTTCGTTGACGTAGTCGACGGCCAGTTTAGCGCTTTCCAACGAACTGTAGCCATCGGCGGCGGCGAAACCTGTTAGAGGCGTTATAAAACCTATTTTTACGGTTTGCTGGGCCTGTGCGCTAAATGCAATGCCACAAACCAACATTAAAGCTGCTGCTAACCCTAAATATCTTTTCATCACCCCACCCCTCCCAAGTATAAAAAATAGACCATTTCTTTTATATATTATTTTACATCATGTTCGATGAAATGAAAAAGCCAAGAAATGGTTAACCATTTCTTGGCTTTTTCATTTTGTCTATGCTTTAGGGTCTAGATGCCCAACAAGGTCTCCACTTCTTCTTCGTGATGCATTTCCTCTCCCATTATGTGACGAATGACATGGAAGGTTATGGGATCTTTGGCCTCTGTCTGCAGGAACTTGATGATATTGGCATATACCTCTATGGCTCCCTGCTCAGCAATGTGTACCCCCTTCAGTATCCCAACGTAGTCTGATCTGTCCTTGGGAATATCCACCTTGGGGTAGTTCGCCATCTTGGTTATGGCATCCCAATCATCGATGGGCTCCCCTCCAAGCTGGATAATGCGTTCAGCCAGCTCTTCGGAGTGTTCCAACTCCTCCTTGGCTATCTCCTCCAGTTGGTCGGCAACAGTTTTAGCATGGATGCCCTTTACCAACATAGCTGCCGTTTTGTAGTAGAAATAGGCAATCAGCTCGTCTGCATAAGCCTTATTCAGCAGTTCTATCAGCTTATCGACATGTGCCCCCACAAGTTCCCTCGTCTTTTGTGCCATTGCGATCTCCTCCTTTGAAATTTAATGTTTGCAGCTTTTATAAAATAATTTTAACTTAAATGTCCTATTTCTTCAATTTGCCCCGTCATGATGACTGCTGATAGCAAAAAGGAAGTTTTTACAGGGCCCTACATAAAGTCGAAATATAGTGGTATACTTGTAAAAAACGTAAATTAGACGATGAGAGATTTGAGAGATAAATCGTCAATGCGATATGCAGATCAGCAATCTGCAGGGAGGTCAGTAAAATGAGTGTAGTAAGGACCGAAGTCAAGTACGTATATCGCTTTGACGAGGGAAGTGCGGCTATGGTGTCCCTTTTGGGTGGCAAGGGTGCCAACCTGGCCGAGATGAAGAGGCTGGGCTTTCCCGTGCCCAACGGTTTCATCATCTCCACAGAAGCCTGTCGCGCTTATATGAAAGAAGGCCCACAGTGGTTGGATAGCCTGTGGCCTGCCGTAGTGGAGCACATGCATTTTCTCGAGCGCGCGACGGGAAAGACCTTTGGAGGTCGTGAGAATCCGCTTCTGGTGTCTGTTCGCTCAGGTGCCCCGATTTCCATGCCGGGCATGATGGATACCATATTGAATCTGGGACTAAACGACGAGACGACCGAGGCTTTGGCTGAAATTTCGAAAGACCCCCGTTTTGCTTACGACTGCTACAGAAGGTTTATCCAAATGTTTGCAGACGTTGTCTTGGGCATAGAGCTCGACTTGTTTGAAGGCGTCCTATCAGAGGTCAAACAGAAGCTAAACGTCAAATACGATTATGAGATCCCCGCAGATGTCCTTCGTGACGTAGTGGATCAATTTAAGAACATCGTTAGATCAAAAATTAATCAGGCCTTTCCGCAGGACCCATGGATACAGCTTAAGATGGCCATTGAAGCAGTTTTCAAGAGCTGGAACAACAAGCGAGCCATTACCTATCGAAGGATCAGCAATATACCTGACGACCTCGGGACTGCTGTAACAGTGATGGAAATGGTCTTTGGGAACTTGGGGGAAGACTGTGGTACGGGGGTTGTCTTCACGCGCAATCCGTCAACTGGAGAAAAAGAGCTTTTTGGAGAGTTTCTTGTCAACGCTCAGGGAGAAGATGTGGTTGCCGGCATAAGGACGCCGCAGCCCATAGCGTTGCTCAGGGAGACTAATCCTAAAGTCTATGGCGAGCTTCTGAAGGTGGCCGAATCACTTGAGAGGCATTTTAGGGATATGCAGGACATAGAGTTCACGGTGGAAAGGGGAAAGCTTTACATACTTCAGACCAGGAGCGGCAAGCGTTCTGCCAAAGCCGCCGTGAGGATTGCCTCAGAAATGGTGGCCGAAGGCATAATCGACGAGCGGACGGCTGTTAGCAGGGTAACCCCTAAGGAAGTAGAACAGCTGCTTCACAGGCAAATAGATCCTTCAGTGCAGATATCCCCAATTGCGACCGGCATCGCTGCATCGCCAGGTGCCGCCGTCGGCAAGGTCGTATTCGATGTGGACGAGGCGGAAGAGCGCGGTAAAAACGGCGAATCGATCATACTCGTTCGGCCCGAGACTACCCCTGAAGACATTCACGGCCTTTCTATGGCTGCGGGGTTGCTCACCAGCAGAGGCGGTCAGACAAGCCATGCCGCCCTGGTTGCCCGCTCCCTTGGGATACCATGCGTGGTCGGATGTGAGGCAGTAAACATAGATTTTGCCAATGAGGCGTTTACCGTCGGTGAAGTTGCGGTTAAAAAAGATGATGTAATAACCATTGACGGGACAAGCGGAAACGTTTACCTCGGTGCGGTGCCCCTGGTCGATCCTTCCCTGCGCGAAAAAAACCTTACCAACTTGTTGGGTATGGCTGACAAATTTGCAAGGCTGCAAGTTTGGGCCAATTGCGATACTCCAAGTGAGGCAAGGCAGGCGCGCGAACTTGGGGCAAAAGGGATAGGATTGTGCAGGACTGAGCACATGTTCAGGGAGGCAAACAGGTTGCCCATAATGCAACAGGTCATTGTGGCAGATAGCAAGGATGAGAGGTTGCATGCCCTAGAGAAGCTCGTTACATTACAGAAAGGCGATTTCTTGGAAATCTTCAAGGTCATGGCAGGTTTGCCTGTGGTGATCAGGCTGCTCGATCCTCCTTTGAACGAATTTTTGCCCAAAGAACAAGATGTGACTAAAAAATTATTCCAGCTTAGATCTAATGGCGGCTCCGAGGGGGAAATCAAGCGTTTGGAGGCCCTTTTGAGGAGCATAGAGGCTCTCAAGGAAAATAACCCCATGTTGGGCTTCAGGGGTTGCCGTATCGGAGTTCTGTATCCGGAGATATATGAGGCTCAAGTAAGGGCCATCGTTGAAGCTGCCTGCGAACTCATGATGCAAGGTATCGACGTCAACGTTAAGATAATGGTTCCCTTAGTGGCAACCGGACAGGAGATGTGCATGCTTCGTTCCAACATAGAAAAGGTCGCAACTGCAACGGCTGGCAAGTATGGAGTTAATCTGCCTTGCAAAGTTGGGACCATGATAGAGCTTCCAAGGGCAGCGATAGTTGCCGACGAAATAGCCGAGTATGCCGATTTCTTCAGCTTTGGTACGAACGACCTCACTCAGACGACGCTTGGAGTGTCTCGAGACGATGCCGAGGGAAAGTTTTTGGCTGCTTACGTGAGGCTGGGCATATACATGGAAGACCCCTTCCACTCCCTGGATCGCAAGGGCGTCGGCACGTTGATGAAGATGGCCGTGGAAAGGGGCAAGGGTACCAACAAAGATTTGGAGCTTGGCATATGCGGCGAGCATGGCGGAGATCCATCTAGCATCGCCTTTTGCCATTCCATCGGCTTAGATTACGTCAGCTGCTCGGCCATGCGGGTTCCGGTAGCTCGCCTTTCTGCTGCCCATGCAGCGTTAGGCCTGTTAAACTAATTAAAGTAAGTCGTAGCGAGGATCCAGGCACGAGAAAGGTTTTACGTCGATGACAGGGGTGCCGTCGATCGCTTCAAGTCCAAGGAGGTGTATCTTTGGGCCATCGAGGGCGATAAGACGGCACCTGCTTGTTCCTAATCCATTAGGCCTCGCGGGCGAACAGGTAGCAAATACGCCGCGTAAGGGTGCGGAAATATCCCCTCGCGGATGTACCAAAAGATGTGCATTGTCGATGTTCAAATGAAACAAAAATATGACCAATACTTCATCTTTTCCCTGCAGTCCAAGCAATCCTTCCTCGAATTCGGGATATATCTCTATGGTGCTCCGTAGATTGTAAAAAAGCTCGGTGCTTGCGGGCTCCTTGATGGAAGAGATTACTTTACCTATGGGGCGTATATTCCAGCTGTAAATTTTGGATGTCAATCTCTGTCACCCTTGATTGAACTTATCTGTTCCAAGAACTGCACATTGCGCCTTTGCTGATATTCTTCCGGATTGAACTTGCGCTTTGGGACGTAAGTCTCTTTCAGCAGAGGAGAAGAAATTAAATAGTCAGCCGTGGACCTGTTGCAGGCTGTGGGTATGTTGTAAACAACGGATATTCGAAGCAACGCCCTTACATCGGGGTCATGGGGTTGTACGTTTAATGGGTCCCAAAAGAAGATCAATATATCGATTAAACCCTCGGCAATGCGAGCCCCCAGTTGTTGATCTCCTCCCAGGGGGCCGGATTTGAATTTATGTACCGGTACTCCCAGCTCCTTTTCGACCAAAAATCCCGTTGTGCCTGTAGAGTAAAGTTCATGTTCTTTAAGAGTGCCTTTATTGTAAAGTGCCCACTCGATCAGGTCGCTTTTCATGCTATCGTGAGCTACCAGGGCTATGCGTTTTCTGTTCATTAGAAGTCATCTCCCTATTTCATTGCTTTAATATAAAATGTCAAGTGGTCATAAAATGCTATAATCACCATTGGGTGATGTCAAGTGCCAGATAACCTTAGGGAAAAAATCGATGAGACCTTTGTCCTTTTGTATTCTACGGCAAAATGGGGAATACTTTCCGTCATGGCAGGACTCGTTGTTGGTGGAGCTGCCTCGCTTTTTCTTTACCTTCTGGAAAAATCCATCTCCTTTATGGCCGAATTGCCGTCGTGGCGATTTTTACTTCTGCCGCTTGGGCTTTTTTTGAGTGCCTTTTTGATCAGAGCGCTGGCTCCGGAAGCCAAGGGTCATGGCACCGAGAAGGTTATTGAGGCCGTCCATTTTAAGGAAGGGATAATTCCCCTGAGAGTTGTGCCGGTGAAGTTGGTTGCTACCATAATCACATTGGCCTCCGGGGGATCGGCCGGCAAGGAAGGGCCCTGTGCGCATATCGGTGGAGGATTGATGTCCTGGATGGCCCAAATATTCCGCCTTGACGTCGAAGACAGGAAAAAGCTAGTGGTTTGCGGCATCTCTGCCGGTTTTTCTGCGGTGTTTGGGACCCCCATTTCGGGCGCGGTGTTTGGAGTGGAAGTGCTTTATATAGGACAAATGCTTTACGATGTGTTGTTGCCCTCCTTCATAAGCGGTATTATCGCTCGCATAGTTGCTTCAAGTTTCGGTATTTCAAGTTTAGCGGGGACAACTGTCTCCATATCACTTGATTGGAAGTACGTTGCCATGGCTATATTCGGCGGAGTTTTCTTCGGTTTGGTTTCCATCATGCACATAGAGATGTTAAATTACATCGAAGATAAATTTGCGAACCTTCGCGTCTCCTGGTGGAAGAAGCCGATTTACGGCGGGTTTATCCTCTTGGCGGTAGCCTTGATCTTTGGTACCAGGTATCTTGGACTTGGAATGGATACGGTCTACAATGCCCTGTCGGGAGACCGAATTCCATTGTTGGCGTTTGCGATTAAGTCCTTTGCTATGGCCATAACGCTTTCCTGCGGAGGAAGCGGGGGAGTGCTTACTCCTACCTTTTTTGTCGGGGCGACGGCGGGGGCTGCTTTGGCCCGCCTATTTAACGCTAGTCCCGCATTGTTCAGCGCGATGGGTTTGACGGCGGTGTTGGCAGGCTCGGCGAATACCCCCATAACCGCCAGCATCATGGCAATGGAGCTGATAGGTCCGCAGGCTACTCCATTGGCTGCTCTGGCTTGTGTCGTATCGTTTGTTGTAAGCGGTCACAGGAGCATATATTCGACCCAGATTTTGGCCAGACCCAAATCAAAAGCCTTTGAGATATCACCACTTCCCGACGGGAAAAATATCTTTAAAGTAAAACTTATGTCTTCCAAGGTGACGGTGATAAGATATATAAATATCTTTAAACAAAGATGTAAGCGCTGATGTTAAATCGCAGTGCAATTTCATGTCGTATTAGCCATACTGGAAGCAAGGAGGATGAATTTAAGGGTGAGTAACAATTTGAACTTGGACGGATGCGATTTGGTAAAGCTCGCACTAAAGTACGGCACTCCATTGTACGTTTTTTCTCAGGGCATGATCGAGAGGCGTTGCAGGGAGATTAAAGAGCAATTTTTGAATCGTCACGAGGGGTCTCATGCTTACTATGCCAGCAAGGCCTTTTTAACGCTTGCCATGTGCCAGATAATAGAAAAAGAAGGGCTTGGCCTTGACGTCGTTTCGGGTGGAGAGCTTCATCTGGCGCTGAAGGCCTCCTTTCCTGCAGAGAGAATCGTCCTGCACGGAAACAATAAATTGCGCCAAGAGATAGAAATGGCCGTTGAAAGTGGTGTAGGCAGGATCGTTGTAGATTGGGAGGGCGAGATAGACATCATCGATGAAGTCTCCAAAATAAAGGGGCAAAAGACGCCGATCCTGTTGCGGGTTACCCCAGAAGTCAAGGCTATGACCCATAAATACATCCAGACCGGCCACAGGGGATCGAAGTTTGGCATCCCGTTGGAGCGCATACCATATGTGGTTAAAAAAACCATATCTTTGTCGAACGTGGAGTTAAAGGGATTTCACTTTCATTTGGGATCCCAGATTGACGACTACAGAACATATCTCGAAGCCGTTGATGTGATAACTAAGCTAATGAGTGATTTGCGCGAAGGACTTGGATATACCACCGAAGAGCTGGATATAGGTGGCGGTTTCGGAATAGGAAACGGAGAGGGGAGCTTGACAAAGCCAATCTCCTATTTTACGGATCCGGCAATGGAAAGAATTAAAGCCAGATGTTTGACCTTTGGCTTGCCCTTGCCTTCGGTTGCCATTGAACCCGGAAGGTGGATAACAGGCGAGGCCGGGATCACTTTATATACTGTTGGCGCCATAAAAGAAATTCCCGGATCGTGTACCTACGTCAGCGTTGATGGGGGAATGGCCGATAACATCAGGCCCGCTTTATATGGTGCGAGGTATCGTGCAGAAGTGGCCAATAAGATGGGACGTGATAAGGATAAGATCGTTACGGTCGCGGGAAGGTGCTGCGAAAGTGGCGACATTTTGATAGAAGACCTTCCCGTTCCCGGGGATATCGAGCCAGGTGACATCTTGGCAGTTTTTAACACCGGGGCTTATAGCTACTCCATGGCAAGCAACTATAACATGTTGCCAAAACCTGCAGTCGTTTTTGTGGATAAGGGGGAAGATATATTGGTTGTAGAGAGGGAAACCTACGACGACTTACTTGTTAAACAAAGGGGGATTAGGAGTGCCCTTCGGGTATAACGGCAAAATACTGCATCTCGACCTTTCATCGGGGTCGATAGATGTTGAAAGCTTACGAGAAGAGTTTTATCGCACCTATATGGGTGGTTCGGGTCTTATTGGGTATTACCTGCTAAAGATGCTTAAACCGGGGACGGATCCCTTTAGTCCGGATAACGTATTGGTCTTCGCTCCGGGCGTGATGACGGGGGCTCCCCTGGGCGGAATGTGCAGGTTTGCAGTTGGCGCCAAATCTCCCTTGACCAATGCCTTTGGCCAATCTGAAGCAGGAGGGTTTTGGGGGCCCGAGCTCAAGCGTGCCGGCTTTGATGCCATCGTCATCAAGGGAAAGGCTGACAAGCCTGTATACATCTACATAGATGATGGGGACGTGAAGATCTGTGGTGCAGGTCATCTTTGGGGCAAAAAGACCGGGGAAGTTCAGGATATCATAAGGGCCGAGCATGACGACCCGGCAATACGTGTCGCGCAAATAGGCCCCGGAGGGGAAAACCTCGTCAGATTTGCCTGCATAACGAATGAGCTTAAGCACTTTAACGGCAGGAACGGCTTAGGTGCAGTCATGGGTTCCAAAAATTTGAAGGCTATAGCGGTTCGCGGTAAAGGACAGATCCCTGTAGCAGATCGCAAGCTCATGTCCGAGATATCAAAGAAATTTGGAACGTCAGTGATGGAAAACCCGCTGACAAGGGGACTTTACGAAAATGGCACGGCAGCGAGCGTTTTGGGAAACAACGCTGCAGGAATCTTGCCGACCAAGAACTTTCACTACGGCGAGTTTGACCGTGCAGACTTGATCTCCGCCAAGGCGATGAACGAAAAGATACTGGTCGCACGTGAAGGATGCTATGCCTGTCCTGTAAGATGTAAGAGAGCGGTTAAATCCGAACGCTTCTCCGTCGAACCACGATTTGGGGGGCCGGAATATGAGACCCTTGCCTCCTTTGGGTCGCTTTGCATGATAGATGACGTAGAAGTAATAGCCAAGGCAAACCAAATGTGCAACGAATATACCTTGGACACCATCAGTACAGGAATGACCATAGCCTTTGCCATGGAATGCTTTGAGGCTGGCATACTGACCAAGGAGGAAGCCGACGGCATGGAATTAACCTTTGGCAACAGCGAGGCCCTCCTTGCAATGATAGAGAAGATAGCTAAAAGGGAAGGCTTTGGCGATGTCTTGGCCGAAGGCAGCAAGAGGGCTTCAAAGATCATAGGAAGAGGTTCTGAGAAGTTCGTCTTGACCGTTAAGGGGCAAGAGCTTCCCATGCATGACCCTCGAGGAAAATATTCTGTAGGGCTGGCTTATGCCACCTCGGAAAAGGGCGCCGATCACATGGTCGCAGCCCACGATACGATGATAGCCTCGAAAGACCAATACAGCTTCTCCGAGATAGCGCCCTTTGGCATCCTTGAACCTGAAAAACCCACCAAGTTTTCCCCATTAAAGGTGCGAACCTTCGCCTACCTTACCGCGTGGTGGAGCTTTTTCAACGCAGCCGGCATATGCGATTTCGTGCCTGTGCCGAGAAGTTCCATGCCTGTAAATGACGTGATCAATGCCTTAAGCGCTTTTACCGGATGGAAGACCAGCCTCTTTGAGGCCGTCAAAGTTGGCGAAAGGGCCTTAGCCTTAGCCAGGGTATTCAACGCCCGAGAGGGTTTTGGCGTCGAAGACGACTTGTTGCCCGAAAGGTTGCACAGCCCGCTTAAAAACGGCGCCCTTAAGGGAAACTTTCTTCCCAAGGAGGATTTCCTGGAGGCCCTGCATCTTTATTATGCCATGATGGGTTGGGACGAAGGGGGAGTCCCTACTGAGGAAAAGCTGTTGGAATTGGGGCTTGATTGGCTGGTCGAAGGCTATGGCAAAAGTGATCATATTTCAGGGCAATGAATTGATCGAGGAATATGTAGAATTAGATTCGCCAGTTACATTGAGAGAGCTTATCGCTAAGATCGGCCTTCCGAGGGAAAGCATTGGCTTTGCCATCTGCAAATCCAATTTTATCGCCTTTGATGATCTAGTCGATGTTGACGATGAGGTACGCATCTTTCCCCCCTTAGGAGGAGGTTAAATAAATATGCCGCTAAATACGCTTTACGTGAAGAAGGGCTTTGAAAAAACCATTTATGAAGGGCATCCCTGGATCTATAAAAACGCCATAGATAGGGTAAGGGGCGATTGTAGCCCGGGAGATTGTGTGGAAATTAAAGATTGGCGAGGGAAATTTTTGGGAATAGGTTACATAAATCCCGCCTCCTATATAACCGTGCGCATTCTGACCCGAAAAAAAGAGAACATCGATGGCCGCTTTTGGCGTGGGAAGCTAAAACAAGCCCTTGATTTTAGGAAGAAATTGGGCATCGATGCCTTGAATGCCTACAGGTTGACGTTTAGCGAGGCCGATTTTCTGCCCGGTTTGATAATCGATAAATTCAATGACTATCTGGTCATGCAGGTATTGACCCTTGGGATGGAAAGGGTTAAGAAAACGATAGTAAAGATCCTCGTAGACCTACTTCCCGTTAAAGGAATATATCAAAAAAACGATATCGCAGTCAGATCCATTGAGGGTCTCTCCATGGTTGATGAACTGCTTTTTGGGAAGGTTCCCGAGGAGGTAGTCATCGACGAAAACGGGGTGCGATTTTACGTAAACATAGCTGGAGGACAGAAGACCGGCCATTACTTGGACCAGCGCTGCAACAGGACCCTTTTAAATCCCATATCCCGTGGTGCTCATGTCTTGGATGCCTTCTGCTACACTGGAGGCTTTGGTCTGAATGCCGCCAAGTTCGGGGCCAAAAGCGTTCTTGGGATCGATGCCTCCGAGGAGGCTATAAATGCAGCCAGGCGCAATGCCGGGCTAAATGAGGTCGGTGAAATCTGCAAATATGAGGTCGCTAATGTCTTCGATCGTCTGAGAGAGCTGGAAGAGAAAGGCATGCAGTTCGATGTAGTCGTCTTGGATCCGCCGGCTTTCGCGAAGAACAAACGAGCAGTAGAAGGGGCTATCAAGGGGTACAAGGAAATCAATTTGAGGGCCATGAAGATTTTGAGAAACAGCGGTTTTCTTCTGACCTGTTCCTGCTCACATCATATTTCGTGGGATTTGTTCGAGGGGACCCTCTTGGAGGCGGCTAAAGATGCACATAAAAGCCTTCGCGTCGTGGCCAAGACGTCTCAGCCTTCCGACCATCCCGTTTTGATGGGCTTCGATGAGTCTTTATACCTCAAATGCCTCTTGCTGGAAGTTTCATGAGTTGTAATCACACATGCGCATTGTTACTCCTGTGCAGAAGCCTGTGGGACGATTGCCCTTTCTTTCTTTTTTATTATGGACACGAAGTACAAGCTTAATATAGGCAAAGCTCCAACCATCAACAAAGCCCATTCTAATCCAAAGTGGTCTCCAATCATGCCCAGAGGTGGAATTAGCAAGCCTCCCAGTCCCCATGCAAAGCCCATTACGATGGAGCTTGCCATGGCCCTGGACTCGGGCATCCATTCCTGCGATATGGCGCCGGTAATTGGAGTTGTGGCTTCTATAAAAGCTGCGCCCAATGTAAACAACAACACGGACAATACGCCGTGCGTTATGGCTGCAGGAATCAGCAGTGCGCCTCCTATGGACATGCACAAAAAAATTAATTTGCCCTTGCTGGTGCGATCGGCAATGTAGCCGCCTATCAACGGCGATATAGATCTTGCTATCATTATGATGAACAACACCTTACCTACATCGCCGATGGTGCCTCCCTTTGCCGCAATTGCAATCGGCATGAAAAATTGAATGCCCTGGATGGATGTATCTCTCAGCGTGGCAACTGATAGAGGAGGAAACGTCGTTTTTATGGCGTGAAATATGGACTTAAGGCCCCTGTCGGTGGGGCTCATATGAACGCGCTTACCGGGGATGGAAGGGAAAAACTTAATTACCAGCATTGCGTACATTATGACCGGTATTGACGTTACTATTGGCAAAAAACCCTCTCCCAATTTTTGATAGAGATAGGCGCCGTAAAGGGGGCTCAAGGCACTTGCCAATGTGCCACCCATGGAAAAGATGGAAAAGGCAAATGACAGGTTTTCCGGAGAAGACACATGGCCAACGGAGCCCTGCCCCTGCGGATGAAAGGTCGCGCTTCCCATTGCCCATAATCCCACGAAGAAAAAAGCCAAGGCATAGCTTGGAGACGAAGGGATTAAAGATGCACCTAACGCGGTAAAGATTGGTCCAATGAGTATCATGAATGGACGTGCGGTTTGGTCTGATGTATATCCGAGGACGGGTTGCATAAACGTATTAATTATTCCGGACAAAAAGGTTAGCATGCTCGCCTGAGTGATGGATAACCCGAGCTTCATCATTAAGATTGGCGTGAAGGTCGGCAAAAAGGCAGCGTGCACGTCGTTTATGAAATGGCCCATCGTTAGGATTAAAAGTCCTTTGTAGGTGTTCATTTTTGAGTTTCCTGCGTTCAAGGTCATCCTCCCTTTGGAATTTTAAGAGTTTTTAAAGTATGTTATCATTTAGGTATGATATATCATAAAACATTTTTAATCTAGGAGGTGTTAGACATGCCAGTCATCACCGTAAATTGTCCTGTCTTAGATGTAGAGAAAAAGAGGGAATTGGTGAAGGGTTTTACGGAGATAGCCAGCAACGTAATGGGAATTCCTAAAGAGGCATTCGTCGTTTTGATAAATGAAAATCCGCATGAAAACGTTGGCGTTGGCGGGGCCTTGTTGGCTGATAGAGAAAAGGGCTGCGAAGAGGCTCCTGAGGAAAAACCTAAAAGAGGCGGATGCAGAAGAAAAAAAGCCGAAGCTTAGTTATTAGATCTATTAAAACACTTACACTCTAGAAGCAAGCCTGTCGTTCGTTTTTCGAACGACAGGCTTGCTTTATATCCTGCTCATTGAAAAAGCGGCATGGGATCTACGGCATGAGCCAACAGGTAGAGCCCAAAATGAAGATGTGGGCCCGTCGCCCTTCCCGTCTGTCCCGAGTAGCCGGTTATGTCGCCCTTTTTAAGGCGCTGGTTATTTAAAACGTTTATTTTAGACAGATGCATATAACATGAAATCACGCCGTTACCGTGATCAACGTAAACACTTTTACCGCCGAAATAGTGATCGCCGGTTAGGATTACCGTTCCATCCGCAGCACATCTTACGGGAGTTCCTGAGGCTGCCCTGAAATCTACACCCCTGTGGGGGCTTCCCGGACTGCCGTTGTATATGCGTTTTAACCCGTAGGGCGAGGTTACTATCCCGTCTACCGGACGTTTCAAAGGCAACTCCCAATGCCGTTCATTCGTTATTGTGTTGATTGCATTGGAGATTAATAACGATTCTTCTTTAATCCTCGCCATTGCCTCCTTTGGAGGCGTTACCATGGCTTGTGGGAGCTTGAGTTCCTGTACGGGGTATGACTTGGGCCGTACATCGATATCATGATGTAACGTCCATTGTCTTCCCCTTTCAAAGTAGCTCACGGTCAATGTGTAAATCCCGGGCTTTGTGTCTCTGACATCCGAGCCCAAAAGGATGCTCGCCTCATATTTGCCATCGCCACGCGTTACCTGTAGTGGAGTTTGACGATCGAGCCAAGAAATCTTGACATCAGAAATATCGTAGGGAGAAACCAGACGTGCTAAAAAAGGCTTCCCCATGCTTGCAACGTAGGTACATTTAAGTTCTGCAGATTGGGCTCGGGATGAGAGGATAAACAAAATTAGTAAAACAGAAACGGCATTTATTGTAAGAGTTGCCTTTTTGAACAATTAATACCACCTCAATAAATCATATTTGACGATATATGTTGTGATTGCATAAGCACAACAGGAGCAGGACCTATATAACCATTAGAGTCCTGCTCCTGTTTTTATATCATAAATATAACGGTTTTTGCTATGATTTTTTAGGGAGATAAGGAGTTACAAACCAATCGTAAGTGAGCACTCCTATGGCACCGCCAAGCAATGGTCCGATTATCGGCGCCACAATCCAGTAAGCGCCGGTGAAGAGGTCTGAGGATCCGACCATAGCACCAAAGATCCTGGGACCCAAATCACGGGCAGGATTGATAGCATATCCGCTTGGTCCGCCCAAGCACAGACCTACCGTGAGTACCACCAGGCCTACGATGAGAGGGCCAAGGTTGGCTCCAACGCCCAGGTTGCGTGAGTCAGAGGATGCCTGAACTCCCCACAGCAACACTGCCGTTCCCATGACCTCGGCGATGAAGGCAGTGCGGAGAGAATATGCGCCCAAAGGCGACCCGCCTGCGCCTCCCCAAAAGGCCTGTCCAAAGGTTGATCCAGGTCCGGTGCACCACACGTTTGGCATCCCTGCAGAGATTAAACCGTCCATATAAACCAGGTAAACGAAGAGAGCGCCAAAAAAAGCCCCTATAAGCTGTGCTATGCAAAAGGGAACTACCTTTTTCCAGGGAAAAGCGCCTTTCACTGCAAGTCCCACAGTTACGGCGGGATTGAGATGAGCTCCGGAAACTCCACCCGTAACATAAACGGCCACCATGACTGCCATAGCCCATCCAAATGTTATTGTGTTCCAATTATAAGCTGATGCCGCAAGACGGGGAGCTAGTCCAACCTGAGCAACTACGCCATCTCCAAGTAAAATGAGGATAAAAGTCCCAAAACACTCCGCTAGCAACTCACCCATTGTGCTTTTCTGTTCCATTATTCACATCCCTCCTCTTTAGTGAACAGCAAAGCTTTAACTATACGCCCGAATATAGTTGGCATAGCCCACCCCCTTTATTTAGTTGTCCTTATTTTATTTTGGGATTCTCTTGGTCTCTTGTTGATTATTTTAGCAATAAAACGTCCCTATAGCAATAAATTATGATAGCTAAACACATAAATTGCAACTGTTGAGATGGCTCCCCAAGGGATATGAGCAGCGTTATCTTTCACCTTAAGCTGTATCATGTCTAAACGGATTGCCTTATAATATAATAACAGATTCAGATAATGAGGGGTGAGAGAGAATGGCAGATGTAAAGGTCGCTGTTGTTAGGGTTGTTGGGGTGAAGGGCAATCAGGAGTTCATGGGGGGTAAGTTCGTAAGATACGATGAGGACGTGGCAGCCATAAAAGCAGCCGTCAAAAAAGCCGTTGAGCTTGCCGTTGGAAGCATTGATACCATCGTCAAGCCGGGAGACAGGGTCTTGATAAAGCCAAATCTGGCTTTCCAAGCTCCTCCCGAAAGTTTTGCGGTAGTTGATCCGAGGACGGTCGAAGCCGTGGTAGCCTTTTTAAAGGAAGAGTCTAAGGCTGCAGAGGTTTGGGTGGGCGATAACCCGTCCCTGGGCCTGCATGTCGGCAAGGCGAAGCCGGCTTTCAAGGAATCCGGCATGGAAGAGGCTGCGCTGCGTGGCGGAGCAGATCGCGTTATCTACTTCGATGAAGAGGCCACCGTGGTCGTAGAAATACCGGAAGGCAGGGTATTCAAGAAGGCAGAGGTATTTCGTCCAGTTTTGGATGCCGATGTCGTAATCAACCTGCCCAAGATGAAAGTGCATGTTGGAGGAACAGTGACTTTGGGCATCAAAAACTGGAACGGCATCGTGCCGAACAGGCATCCGAGCGGGCAACAGCAAGGCGCCCACAGGATCGATCTGGGCCAAAAGCTGGCGGACATGCTTCGCATCAGAAAGGCCGATTTAACGATCGTCGATGGGATCATCGGAATGGAAGGGCAGGGACCCCACGCGGGTACGCCCATTGAAATGAACTTGATAGTTGCAGGTAAGGACACGGTAGCCGTCGATACTGTTACCTCCTACATCATGGGCTTTGAGCCAGGTGAAATTCCTGCCGTCAGGATAGCAGCCACCGAGGGGCTTGGGGTTGGCGATTTGACCTCCATCGATGTCGTTGGCGAAAAGCTGGAAAATGTGAGGAGGTTCTTTAAGCGAGCCAACGATAATCCCGTTGGAGTATATAAAGGCCTGACTGTCATAATTCAGCAGACCTGCCCGGGTTGTTACGTGTACCTGCGCGGAGCTTTGGATTCCTTTAAAAACACTGGCATTGATGTTGAAAAAATGGTAGCGGAAAAAGGCGAATGCGTCTTCATTGCAGGCGGCGTGCCTGACTTTGATCCCCTTTATGCCGAAGGCAAAAACCTTTTTGTCCTCGGTGACTGTTGGAAGTATTTCCCCTCAAGGGAAAAGGTCGAAGAGGCTATGAAGCTCGCAAAGAAAGTGTTTACCTATCCTGGTTGTGCTCCTGTTTACGTTTTCTCGAAAGTTAATACCGATCTTCAGGCTTTCGCTCAAGGTAAGATTTAATCCACTAATGGCTCAAGTAAGTTTACTTGAGCCATTGATATAACTTTTGTCCGGTTGCTTATGGCCGGCGATTAATTTCTGGAGGTGATATTTAGTCTATTTCTGCTTTGTTTAAGGTTTTTAGTGAGATTTAAAATCAGAGAGGGGGAGTTTGAGTGAATTTTATGACGCTTCTAGCTTCATTTGGGGGCGGAGTATTTGGAGCTGCCCTAGGAGGACTGCCAATCTTTGTATTTACTGGTTTGGCGGTATTGTTAGGCGCTGCTGCCATACTTGGGGGATCATCTTTTGATTTCATTTCAAATGTGGCTTTTGGTCCTGTATTCGGCCCGCACGTTGCCTTCTGTGGCGGCGTTGCGGCTGTGGCCTATGCAGCAAAAAAGGGTACCCACGGAGAGGGCAAAGACATCGTCTCCGGTGGGGCGGGTTTCAGGGATCCCGCAGCGCTACTGGTCGGAGGGCTATTTGGCATATTAGGCTATCTGTTGGTTTCTGTATTTAATTCGATTTTCCCTGCCGGCTTAACCGACAATGTAGCCCTAACAGTGTTTTTGTCTAACTCCATAGTGCGTTTAGTCTTTGGAAAGACGGGCCTTTTGGGCACATTGAGCGAAGAAGCCAGGAATCGCGGACGCTTTACCCCTGGGGGAAATGATGTTTGGGTGCCCCAGCAACAAGATTTCGGTCAACTCTTCGTCATATCCTTAGGCATTAGCCTAGTGATATCTTGGTTTGCGGTCACGGTTCTAAATGTCGATCAAACTTATTTACCGGTGGCCAATTTAACCGGTTTCGGCATCTCTGCTGCATCTTTGGCATTTCTATGCTTTGGGATAAATGTCCCGGTTACACATCATATGACTCTTATTGCCGCTATTGCTGCTACGGCAAGCGGCAATATCGTTATTGGTGCTGTCATGGGCGTTATATCCGCTTTTGTTGGAGAATTGGCTTCGCGGACATTTTATATTCATGGCGATACACACATAGACCCCCCTGCAACGGCTATATTCATAATGACCTTCATAATATACGTACTATTCTAATCAATTAAACATATAATTATTAATTAATAAGAAAACATGACAGCGCTAAGCTAATGAATTGGCGCTGTCATATTTTTAATGCTAAAAGGCTTATAATACACATTCCCATCATGTCCATTGGAAATTTAAAGGGGCAAATCCAATGGACATTTTGTTATTTTATGGTATATTTAATAATGCATGTATAGAGATTGTATGTGATGCTCTATAAAAGATGTACTTATTATAAGATAAAAGGAGGGTGTTTAAAGTGGAAATGTTTAAGTATATGCAGAAGTACGATTACGAACAAGTGGTCTTGTGTCACGATGCGGCTTCTGGATTGCGTGCTATCATTGCAATTCATGATACGACCTTAGGACCGGCATTGGGCGGTTGCCGCATGTGGACGTACGCATCCGAGGATGAGGCCATTGAAGACGCATTAAGATTAGCCAGAGGAATGACATATAAGAACGCTGCAGCTGGACTCAATCTCGGAGGAGCAAAGACCGTTGTTATTGGGGACCCTAAAAAAGATAAATCTGAAGCGCTCTTTAGGGCGTTAGGCAGATATATTGAATCTCTGGGCGGCAGATACATAACGGCGGAAGATGTGGGCACCAATGTGCAGGATATGGAATATATTAGGATGGAGACCAAATATGTTGCCGGTTTGGGAGAAGGCAGCGGAGATCCGTCGCCCTTCACAGCCCTTGGCGTATTTCAGGGAATTAAGGCTGCCTGTAAAGAGGTATTTGGAACTGATGATGTCGCCGGAAAGAAAGTTGCCATTCAGGGCATTGGAAATGTGGGCTTTAATTTGGCAAAGTACCTGAAAGAGGCCGGCGCTGAACTTATCGTGACAGATATTTTCGAAGAAAACGTAAAGAGGGCAGTGAATGAACTTGGCGCAAAGGCAGTAAAGCCGGATGAGATCATCGGAGTGGAGTGTGACGTATTTGCTCCCTGCGCTCTTGGGGCTATCATCAACGATGACACTATAAATAAGCTGAAATGCAAGATAGTTGCCGGTTCCGCAAATAACCAGCTCAAAGAGGAAAGACATGGCGACATGCTGCAGCAAAAGGGGATTCTCTACGTACCGGATTATATCATCAACGCAGGTGGGGTCATCAACGTGGCTGCCGAACTTGAACCGGGCGGTTATGTTAAGGAGAAGGCCACAAGGAAAGTGGAAGCCCTTTATAACGCCGTCCTAGAGGTAATAGAGATAGCCAAGAAGGAAAACATACCCACCTACAAAGCGGCCGACAGATTGGCCGAAAATAGGATCAATTTGCTGGCGAAGGTTAGGAATAACTACATAAAGTAATTTAGTGTGGTGTATAACATAAAGGGCAAGCCGATCGGCTTGCCCTTTATGTTATCGCAAGATGTCTGTTTTTACATATTTACCCTTAAGTATTTGAAGCGTTCCACCTGTTCCTTTATTGCCCTTTCCACAGGGATACGCTCCATGCTCGATGCGCCAAAAAATCCCACGATGCCCTTGGTATGCGCAAAGATATATTCCACATCCTCCGGTTCGGCTATGGGACCTCCATGGCATATCACCATGACGTCAGGATTGACGGATTTTGCTGCATCATGTATCTCCTGCACGCGCTTTGCCGCTTCTTCCAGGGTCAAGGCAGTCTTGGCCCCGATGCTTCCCTTCGTGGTCAACCCCATATGGGCAACTATGATATCAGCGCCTGCCTGGGTCATGGCCATGGCCTGTTTTGTATCGAATACATAAGGACAGGTCAGCATATCCATCTCATGGGCCAAGGCAATGGTCTCCACCTCCAGGTCGTAGCCCATGCCGGTCTCTTCCAAGTTTTGTCTGAAGACGCCGTCGATCAGGCCTACGGTGGGGAAGTTTTGAACGCCGTCAAAGCCCATTTCCTTAAGCTCTTTTAAAAATACCTTCATCAACCTAAAGGGATCGGTCCCGCATACTCCGGCAAGCACCGGCGTGTTTTTGACGACTGGAAGAACCTCGGAGGCCATCTCGACGACTATGCCATTGGCGTCGCCGTATGGAAGAAGCCCCGCTAATGAGCCTCTTCCGCCCATGCGGTACCTGCCTGAATTGTATATGATTATGAGATCGGCTCCGCCGGCCTCAGAAAACTTTGCAGAAATTCCCGTGCCGGCTCCACACCCGACGATCGGTTTGCCTGCGGCAACGTTTGCCCTTAACTTCTTTAACGCTTCTGATCTCGTTATAAATGGCATTATTACAACACCTCCTGAATTATTTAGCTAGAAACTCAAGCATCTTGTCTGTAGCGGCCTTTGCAAATTCTGGATCGTTTATGTTGGCATCCACCTCAATTAAGGGGATGTCCTTTCTCAGGTTTTGCTTTAAAGTTTTCAGCAACGCCATATCCGCTTCAGGCCACCAAAACTCTCCGCCGGGCGAATCTAGCTGAGATAACCCCTTTAGGGGAAAGAACACAGCTGTAGGACCCTTCGATTGATTCAGCCTTTGTGTCATTATTTGCCCAAGTTTGGCGTTTTCTTCGGGTGTGGTACGCATGAGGGTGACGTTTGGATTCCATGGGTACAGCTTTCTACTTTTGTACTTTTCAGGCACTGTATCAACTGCCCAAAAGTTAACCATATCAAGACATCCCGGGGCGACGACCTGCGGGATGCCCTTTAACCCCGCAGCAGTAAGCCTCTTTGGCCCGGCCGACATGACTCCACCACAGAGCTCATCTGCCAACTCTGTGGTGGTCAAGTCGAGCGCCCCGACGAAATAACCGTTCTCTATGAGGTCTTCCATCGTCATTCCGCCCGTACCAGTGGCATGAAAGACCATTACCTCGAAGTCTGCTCTTTCCATTATATCCCTACATTGATTGATGAGTTGTGTCGTGTTGCCGAACATGGATGCAGCTATCAGGGGTTTGGATTCTACCTTCGGAATGTCGGTTTCAAGCATTCCAACGATGGCTCCTACTGCTCGTGAATATATCTCTGCACTTATCACGTTGACACCTGCAACGTCGACGATTGATGGAATCATGACTATGTCCTTGGTGCCGACGTAAGGTTTTGTATCGCCCGATGCCACTGTAGAGACCAGGACTTTCGGCACGCCCAGGGGGAGCGCCCTCATGGCAGCCGAAATTATGGCAGTTCCGGCAGATCCACCCATGCCAAAGATAGCGTCAAGGCGGCCTTCCGCGTAGAGCTTTTTGGCAATCTCCGCTGCCCCCCTCGTCATGACGACCATTGCATTACCCTTATCTCCCTTTGCTCTTAAAGAAGATAAACTTTCTCCTCCGGCTTTTGCTACCGCATCGGCATCTACATCGGGCTTAAAGGGAGGCTCTCCCATGACCCCGACATCTACGACGATAGCTTTAAAGCCCCTTTCTTCGATCCTTTCTTTGATGAAAGCGAAATCTTCGCCCTTCGTGTCCAATGCTCCAATCACGACCACTTGTTTCGGCACGATATCTCACCACCTCTTGTTTTACTAGTTTTTAGCGATAACAAAGTTATTATATATTATATATTATAATGAAGCGAGAAAATGGAATGAGTACAAATAGGGGTGGTATCATTTGCTTTTAGAAGAGAAAAGGCAAGTTATTGTTGAATATGGCAAGAAACTTATAACGGCGGGGCTTACCAGGGGCACGGGAGGTAATATCAGTGTTTTAGATGAAAAAAGTAAGTTGATGGCAATTTCTCCAAGCGGCATGGATTATTTTGAGACCAAACCTGAAGACGTTGTGGTCATGGATTTAAACGGAAAAATTGTGGATGGGTTTAGAAAGCCGTCAAGCGAATGGAGAATGCATTTAATTTTTTATCAAAAAAGGGAAGATGTCGGTGCCGTTGTCCATACGCATTCCATGTTTGCTACAACTCTTGCTACCCTGCATTGGGAGGTTCCCCCTGCAAGCTACCTGATCGCCTATGCCGGAAAGAAAGTCCCCTGCGCCCCCTACGCCACCTTTGGCACACAAGAGATAGCAGACGCCGCATATAATGCTATGGGCGAAGAATACAATGCTGTTCTTTTGGCTAATCATGGCCTTATCGCGGTTGGGCCGGATATGCCCTCTGCCTTTGGAATAGCAGAAATAATAGAGATGGTATGTGAAATCTACTATAGGGCCAAATGCGTTGGAGAACCTGTAATTCTGCCCGACGAAGAGATGAAATTGATGCTTGAGAAGTTTAAGACCTATGGGCAAAAGTGAGTGATGCGAGATGAAAGTTCTAGTAGTTAGTAATGGTTTTATTTAAGGAAGCACTTTCCGGATGCTAATTTCATTAAATATGAATGCCACGCTCTCCTCAAGTCATGGGAGGTCATTTATGTTTAGCTGCGAACGCTTTATAATATGTAGTTACAAAGATATCTTTTTATCTTGCCTGGAGAGATAATGAGATGGCTTCATATGGTTCTTACGAGTGGTGGACCGAGGTAATTGATCTGGACAGACTTAAAGACCTTGTTGACAGGTTTGCCGCAGCCATGCACGTTGGTGCCGTGATAGCAACCACCGACGGAACTGCGCTGACGATACCTAGCAATTTTTGTGCCTTCTGTCGCAGGCTTCGTTCCCATCCCGAAGGCAGGTGTGGTTGCGAAAGAAGCGATGCCTGGGGAGGAGAGCATGCCCTGGATGTTGGCGGTCCACTGGTTTACAGGTGCCACTGCGGATTGATCGATATGGCAAGCCCCTTGATAATTGAGGGAAGGTTAGTGGGCACATTGCTTTGTGGACAGGTATTGCTCAGGCCTTATACCGAAGAGGAAGTCCGAAAGGAGATCGTTCCATTGTGGCCCTGTGACGCCACCGAAGTCGATGGTTGGGTTCAAGACTTTTTGGCTTTGCCCGTGGTCGACGAGACGACCGTGCTCAATGCCATGAATCTGCTTAATGTGATGGCATCGCACGTAGTTGAGCTCTGCGAACGCCACCTCATCGAGAGCAAATTATTGCATAGGACCATGGAGCTGGTCAAAGCGCAGCGAGATAAGGAAACGCTTGAAAGGAACCTAAAGATGGCTCAGCTAAAGGCTTTGCAGAATCAACTTAATCCGCATTTTATGTTCAATACTTTAAACATAATGTCGCGCATGGCCATGTTCGAGGGCGCACCCCAGACGCAAGAACTCACGATTCAATTTGCCGACTATCTTAGATACATACTCAGGAGACAATCGCGTGACGAATTAGTCCCCTTGAGCAGCGAATTGGAATGTCTGAAACAATATCTGTCCATACAGAAGGTGAGGTTCAGCGACAGATTTTCCTACGTTTTGGATGTTGAGCCTGAGGCCCTATCGTGTAAGATACCTTTTTTGATCCTTCAGCCAATAGTGGAAAATGCCGTGGTCCATGGCATAGAACCGTCATTGCGCCCAGGAGTCGTACTTTTAAGAGGAAAGATATGTGAAGGAAAATTGGAAATCAGCGTGGAGGATAACGGGGTGGGTTGTTTGCCTGAAAAGATCAAAGAAGGCCTCGGCATTTCTCACGTAAAGGAGAGGCTTAAACTGCATTACGGCAATGACGCTTCATTTAGAATTTGGAGCAAACCTGATGTGGGAACAAAGGTTGGCATATGCATTCCCTGTAAGGAGGATTAAAATACGTGCCCAAAAAGGTGCTTGTCGTCGAAGATGAACCTTTGGAAAGGCGAGCCCTAGTGGAGATGCTTAAGTCCTATCCTCTGCTTTTGGAGATAGACGAGGCTGCCAATACGATCGATTTTGAGGAAAAGGTGCGCCTATGGAAGCCGGACGTCGTCTTATTGGATATAAAGATTCCCGGCGGGAATACCCTGACATCGTTGGGGGTGTTGAGAAACGAAGGATTTCAGGGAAAGGTCGTAATAGTGACTGCCTATGATTTCTTCGAGTACGCTCAACAGGCCGTAGGGCTCAACGTAACTGCCTTTTTGGTTAAACCCGTCAAGGATGATGTCCTTTATGACGCCTTAAACAAGGCCATAGAGGAAATACAGGAAACGGACACAATTTCGCAGCAACTCATTAGGTTGAAGAAATTTATTTTGGAAAACAGGAGCTTTGTGGCCTCGATGATGATTCAGGGATTGGTCCGCGGAGAGGAGATCACGGAGGGGCTTAAAGCCGTAGCAAAGGAAGTGGGCTTCCTTCCAATTCAGGGCATGCATGTCTTTGGCGTGATAGCTTTAAGCGGATTTGATGCTGAAGAAAAACAGTGGTCACAGCTAATGCTTTTAGGGGAACTTCAAAGGATCTTGGGGGATTCGGTTTTTCTGGTTCCATGGGTGCGCTATATCACTCTTTTGTTTTTCAATGGTCCGATGGAAAATCCAGAATCCGTGGCGTCAAAGATCTTCGATGTTGCCTTACAAAATGATATGCATTGCAATGTAGTATACATGGGCAAGGTGACAGGTTTAAACGAAATTGATGAGGTCCTTCCGTCGTTAGAAGAGATCCTCGAAGAAAGCATCCTCGAGGGCTTTGGCAAGCTCATATACGGACAGCCTCAAGCTAAGGTTGACAGTAAGTCGACGAGCGATAGCCATGCCGATTTTGACCTGGCTTTTTCAGCTATTTTGGAGGGGATGCGTGGTGGGCAATTGCAGCTTGTAAACGATGGCGCCGGCAAGCTCTTTGCGCTCTTATCTCAATCCGATGTCGCGGTCAACGTTGAGATCGTAAGGTTATTGTTCGCTGGATACATCGGGCAAATATGTAAATTGCTTTTAGACCTCAAATGCGACGAGGAAACCCTTAAGGCTTGGGCTAGAAGACAGGTCAGGGACATGATGATACCCATAAGGTCCGTTGTCGACCTTAAAAACATGTTCTTCATTTCCCTTGAGGAGGCATGGAGGGTTAGGCAAAGCGTAAGAGATCCCGATCTTGCTTTAATACAAAAAGCCCTGGCCTTCATAGAGGACAACCTGCAAGAGGCCAATTTATCGAAAGTAGCGGAACACGTCTATGTAAGCCCCAGTTATTTAAGTCGCATGTTTGGTAAGGTTTTGAATAAAAGATTTATTGACGTAATTAAAGAAAAGCGAATAGAGCGCGCAAAGAAGCTCTTGGCAATGGGATGCAGCGTTACGGAGACGGCGACATCTGTAGGATACGACAACATAACTTATTTCAGCACCCTTTTTAAGGAAATAGTAGGATGTCCCCCCAGCGAATATAAGAGGTCATTGCATTCGAGCGATAGCGTTGGTGCAATATAGGATATTAGCTCCAGTGGTTTAAGGTCGGCAGGAACAAAAAAACGAAAGTTTAGTAAAAAGACCTGAGATCAAGCTCTCAGGTCTTTTTATGTATGCATTAATAGGAATTATTGAACAAAATATCGCCATTATCTTTGAATGCAAAGGCATCGCTTTTTTGTTTTACTTATAAGGCACATAGGGGGTGCTTTTGTGGACGGAAGCGATCGTTTAAGGGTGATACAGGAATACGTTCCCGGCAAACAGGTGACCCTTGCTCACATAATAAGAAATCCCAAAGGAGAGCTGTGCAATAAGGTTGGCATCGATAGAGCCGGAGCAATAGGGATCATGACAATTACTCCGGGTGAGGGCGCTATTATCGCAGCCGACATGGCAAGCAAGTCCTCCAGCGTAAACATAGAGTTCGTCGACAGGTTTACCGGTTGCGTAATGCTCACAGGCGAAGTTGCCTCCGTGGAAAATGCCCTTCGTACAGCCGTCAATTCCTTGAAAGAGGTCCTGGGGTTTTTCCCGACGGACGTTACCTTTACGTGATGCGCATCATGGTCATAGGTCCATCTGGATCCGGTAAGACGACGTTGCTGAAAACGTTAGGGTTAACCGATGATGAGAGCTCCGTTCGTAAGACCTCTTTCATTCAGTTCTTTGGGAAAGCCATCGATACCCCGGGGGAATTTTTCGATCTGCCCCGCTTTTATCATGCGTTAATAACTTATTCTTCCAGGTCTGCAATGATCCTTCTTTTGGTTGACCCCACAAATTTAAAGCAGTTTCCCTCTCGTTTCGTGAAGGCCCTCAGATCCACAGTTATAGGGGTGATCAACAAGATAGATTTATCGAGCGAAGAGCAGATAAATAGGGCGAAAAGAATACTGCAGGAAACAGGGGTTAAGGAGGTGGTCTGTGTCTCGGCACTGACAGGAGAGGGAATAACGGAACTAAGGCACAAAATCGCAAGCTTAGCAGGAGGTGTGTAGAACCGTGACTGGTGAAGCGTTAGGGATGATCGAAACAAAAGGCTTAGTTGGAGCGATAGAAGCGGCGGATGCGATGGTGAAAGCGGCAAATGTTCGGCTTATAGGCTACGAGAAAATAGGCTCGGGACTAGTGACCGTGATGGTTCGCGGTGATGTTGGAGCCGTTAAGGCTGCCGTTGATGCAGGCGCCGCATCGGCAAAGCGAGTGGGCGAAATAGTCTCCGTACACGTGATCCCCAGGCCCCACAGCGACACAGAGAAGCTGCTTCCTAAGCTGGAATAGCGGCACCCTTTTTCGGGAGGTGTGATTGATGGAACAAGAGATGATGAAAAAAGTAATGGATGAGGTGATGAAGCGTATCGGTGGCGGCAGCGTGGTAGCCCCCGAGAAGGCTTCCCAGCAGCAAAGGGATGAGGAAAAGGTTGCCAGTGTGTGCGCACAAAACATTGTAGGTGTCACCGAATATGTTGGCATCTCCGAGGGCGATACCATTGGCCTGGTCGTGGCCAACGTTGAGCCTATGCTTCACGAAAAGCTGGGCATAGACAAAAAATTCAGATCCGTTGGGATCTTTTCCGGCAGGACCGGGGCCGGGCCGCAGATAATGGCCGCAGATGAGGCCGTTAAGGCGACGAACACGGAGATAGTTGTCATCGAGCTGCCCAGGGATACTAAGGGCGGTGCCGGACACGGATCATTGATAATCTTTGGAGCGGAAGACGTATCCGATGCCAGAAGGGCAATAGAAGTGGCTTTAAAGGATTTGCGTCGTACCTTTGGCGATGTTTATGCCAACGATGCCGGTCATTTGGAGTTTCAGTATACGGCTCGAGCAAGCTACGCATGCAACAAGGCATTCAATGCCCCCGTTGGCAGGGCATTTGGCCTCATCGTAGGAGCTCCTGCGGGGATCGGCTTTGTCATGAGCGATACCGCACTGAAAGCTGCTGAAGTAGAGCTGATAGATTACCTGTCTCCCACAAAGGGCCTATCTTTGACGAACGAAGTGGTCATAACCTTTACAGGGGATTCCGGCGCAGTGCGTCAGGCATTAATTGCCGCCAGAAGCATAGGCAAAAAGCTCCTGGGTGCCATGGGCGCTGAGCCCAAATCGGCTACGACTCCCTACATTTAAGCAGGGTTGCCGAGATTAAAGGGGGCGTTTAAATTGGCTGAAAAGAAAAGCAAAAGATTTGAAGTGCTAAATAATAGGCCGGTCCATAAGGACGGCTTCATAGCGGAATGGATAGATGTGGGGCTTATTGCAATGGGAAGTCCTAACGATCCCGTGCCGTCCATAAAGATAGAAAACGGCAAGATAGGGGAGATGGACGGAAAGAAGCGTCAGGATTTCGATATGATAGAACAATTCATCGCGGATTATGCCATCGATATAGATATGGCCCCACAGGCCATGGCGAAAAGCGAGACAGAACTGGCAATGATGCTTGTCGATCCTAACGTTCCAAGGACAGAAGTTACGAGGGTCTTCCAGGGCTTAACTCCGGCCAAGATAAGCAGGGTTATGGATTGCCTAAACATTGTTGAGATAATGATGGGTCTTTCTAAGATGAGATCTCGTAAGACTCCAGCCAATCAGGCCCACATAACCAGCGCAAAGGATCACCCGGTCCAGCTTGCCGCAGATGCAGCGGAGGGGGCGTTAAGGGGCTTCGTGGAACTCGAGACCACCGTTGGCGTAAATCGCTATGCCCCTTTGAATGCCTTGTCTCTGCTTATAGGATCTCAAACGGGCAGACCCGGAGTGCTTACGCAGTGCGCTCTTGAGGAGGCCTTCGAGCTCCAGATCGGAATGAGAGGCCTTACCAGTTATGCGGAGACGGTCTCGGTATACGGTACCGAAAGCGTATTCATTGATGGCGACGACACGCCCTGGTCAAAGGCGTTTCTTGCTTCCGCATACGCGAGCAGGGGCTTGAAGATGCGTTTCACCAGTGGCACCGGGGCAGAAGTACAGATGGGGGCCGCAGAGGGCAAGAGCATGCTTTATCTGGAAGCCAGATGTGTCATGATCACCAAGGGCGCTGGGGTTCAGGGCCTTCAAAACGGCTCAATTTCCTGCATAGGCGTACCGGGAGCTGTTCCAAGCGGCTTGAGGGCCGTTGCGGCGGAAAACTTAATAACCGTGACGCTTGATATGGAGGTCGCTTCCGGCAATGACCAGACCTTTTCTCATTCCGATCTAAGGCGAACCGCTCGTACGATACCTCAACTCTTTTCAGGCACAGACCTGATCTTTTCCGGCTATTCCGGCGTTCCGAATTACGACAACATGTTTGCTGGATCCAACTGGGATATTGAGGATATGGACGACTATCTGGCGATTCAGCGCGACTTCAAGGTTGATGGCGGTTGCAAGCCCGTCTCCGAAGAGGAGGTAGTCGCTGTCCGCAACAAAGCCGTAAGGGCCCTTCAGGCCGTTTATGACGCTTTAGGGTTCCCGCCCATAACCGATGCCGAGGTTGAAGCTGCCACTTATGCTAACGGAAGCAAGGATGTGCCCGACAGAAACGTGACTGAGGATTTAAGGGCTGCGGAGAGACTCTTGAACGAAGGCATAAACGGCATTGATATAGCCAAGATCCTTGCGCAGAGAGGTTTTAGGGACATAGCCGAAGCGATAGTCATGATGATGCGCCAAAGGGTTTCCGGCGATTATCTGCAGACTTCGGCCTGGATAGATCGTGACGGTACTGTTTATAGCTCCGTCAATGATCCCAACGATTACCGAGGTCCAGGGACCGGTTATAGGATCTCCGACGAACGTTGGGAGGAGATAAAGAACATTCCTTGGGCAATTAGGCCCGAGGATGTGTAAGGAGGGGAAGACCATGCAGGTCAACGAAGAATTAGTCAAAAAGGTGATAGAAGAGGTTCTGCAAGAAGTCCTAGGAGAGCAGGCTAAATCGTCTTCCCCGACGGCCACGCAGATCCAAAGGGGAGGAAAGATGACCCTGGTGGAGGTGGGGGTTGCTAAAAAAGGCACCGATCCTAAGGAAGTCGTCGTTGGCGTACCCCCTGCCTTTGGGACCGTCTTTACGGAAACTATAGTCGGTGTACCCCACAGTGAAGTGTTGCGTCAGGTATTTGCCGGGATCGAAGAGGAAGGCTTAAAGCCCAGGCTTGTTCGCGTATATCATACTGCAGACGTTGGGTTCATAGCGCATCAAGCGGCCAAACTGTCCGGTTCGGGCGTCGGTATTGGCATACTGTCTAGGGGTACAACTGTTATCCATCAACGTGACTTGAATCCTCTGAACAATTTGGAGCTCTTCCCTCAATCCCCCCTTCTTGATCCGGAGGTCTTTAGGGCAATTGGACGTAATGCTGCCAAATACGCCAAGGGAGAGCGCCCCACTCCGGTTCCGACTAGAAATGATCCCATGGCCAGACCTCGATATCAAGGGATTGCAGCGCTTCTTCACAATAAAGAAGCGCGCTATTTGGATCGCTCCAAGCCACCGATGGAGCTAGAAGTCCGTTTTGAATAAAAGGGGGCGTTGAAATTGGCTGAAAAGCTTAACGAGGAAATGATAGCCGAATTGGTGAAGCAAGTCTTGAAGGAAATGGCAAAACCGCAGGGCGAGAAAAAGGCTGAAGCAACCTATAGAGGACAAGCTCAAGAGGGCCGTCTTACCGTTGAAGATTATCCCTTAGGTTCGAAAAGGCCCGAGATTATAAAAAGCCCGAGGGGTAATGCCTTTAACGATCTTACCCTGGATGCCGTCATGGAAGGAAAGGCGACCTTCGAAGACTTTCGTATTGATCCGGATGCCTTGTTGATGCAGGCTCAGATAGCCGAAGCCGCAGGTAGAAAGCAAATGGCTTTTAATTTAAAGAGAGCAGCTGAATTAACTAAAGTTCCGGACGAAAGGATCTTGGAGATATACAATGCCATGAGGCCCCATCGCTCGACCAAGGAAGAGCTTCTGGCCATCGGCGATGAGCTTGAGAACAAATATGGAGCAAAGAGCTGTGCCACCTTTGTCAGAGAAGCTGTGGCCGTATATGAACGTCGAAAACTCCTGAGAGGCGATGTTCCCGAATAGCGACAAGTTTGAAAAAGGGGGTGTCTAGGTGCCTATCGTTGCAGGCATTGACATAGGAAACGCCACAACCGAAGTCGCCCTAGCAAGAGTGGATAAGGGCTCAGTGGAATTTCTTGCTTCTTCTATTGCCTATACTACGGGAATAAAGGGAACCTTGCAAAACATTACCGGGGTGCGCAGGGCATTGTCCCTTGCCTTGGAAAAAGCCGGATGGTCACGGGAAGATTTTAAAAAGGTTGACCTGGTCTGCTTGAACAAGGCTGCCCCCGTAATAGGCGATGTGGCGATGGAGACCATTACGGAGACGATAATCACTGAATCGACCATGATAGGACACAACCCCTCTACCCCCGGAGGGGTTGGCGTAGGCGTCGGAGAGACGATATCGATCTTTGATTTGGATAAGGTTGAACGCGATCATCCTGTAGTGGTCGTCATCCCAGGCAGCGTGAGCTTTGAGGAAGCTGCCAAGATGATAAACGATGCCTTTTCTAAGGGGATAGATGTGAGAGGAGCCATATGCCAATCGGATGACGGAGTGTTGATAGCAAACAGATTAAACAAGGTCATCCCAATAGTCGATGAGGTAAAAGCCATAGATCGCGTTCCATTGGGCATGCAATGTTGTGTGGAAGTTGCCCCTCCCGGACGATCGGTAGAGTTGCTTTCCAATCCCTACGACATTGCCACGATTTTCGGCTTATCTGCCGATGAGACTCGCCAAATCGTTCCCGTCGCCAAGGCCCTTATAGGGAACAGATCCGCGGTCGTCATAAGGACCCCCCTAGGCGAAGTAAAGGAAAGGCGAATTCCTGCCGGAGAGCTTTACATTGTTGGTCCGACAGGCAGAAGAAGCATAAATATCGACGAAGGCGCAAAAGCCATAATGGAAATGGTTGAGTCCAGCTGGCCTATTCAGGATATCTTTGGGCAGCCGGGGACAAATGTGGGCGGAATGATGGAAAGAGTCCGAAAGACCATGTCGGAACTGACTAGCCTCCCCTTGGGAGAGATACACATTAAAGACTTGCTGGCAGTTGATACCATGGTCCCTCAGCGGGTCGTTGGGGGTTTAGCTGAGGAGTTTGCGATGGAAAATGGGGTAGCTCTGGCGGTTATGGTTGAAGCTCAGGAGCTTCCCATGCAAAGGCTTGCTTCCGCCATAGAGTCGGAAATAGGGGTGAAGGCGGAAATAGGGGGGGTTGAAGCCGAGATGGCCATAATGGGTGCTTTGACCACCCCTGGTACAAGCACCCCCTTGGCCGTCTTGGACTTAGGTGCGGGAAGCACTGATGCCTCTCTGATGCGGCCCAACGGACAAGTCGAGCTCATACACCTGGCCGGCGCGGGCAATATGGTTAATACGATAATAGCAAGTGAGCTTGGGCTAGATGACATGGAGCTGGTGGAAAACATCAAGATGCACCCCCTTTGCAAGGTTGAAAGCGTGTTTCACGTAAGGCTTGAAGACGGCACGGTAAGGTTTTTTGACAAACCTTTGGCGCCCGAGCTCTTTGGCAGGGTAGCTCTGATCATAAGCGAGGATTTTTTGAGTCCAATTCTACTCGATGCCTCGATTGAGAAAATAAGGGACGTCAGAAGAAAGGCAAAAAGGGAAGTCTTCGTGACTAATGCGACTAGAGCTTTGAAACGCGTTGCCCCGGCACAGAACATTCGCCTCATTGACTTTGTAGTGTTGGTCGGCGGTTCGGCTTTGGATTTTGAAATTCCAAACATGATAACGGAGGAGCTGTCGAAATATTCGGTCGTGGCTGGTAGGGGCAACATCAGGGGGACCTTGGGTCCGCGCAACGCCGTGGCAACAGGCCTCGTGTTGTCGACCGTTGGGAGGAAGATTTTATGACTTGGTGCGGGAGGGTAGGCGAACTCAGGGATGAGCGACCGACTATACTTCTCCTTCTTCCGGAGTCCTTGAAAGATAAGGCTAACGAAGTTGGGGTTGGCGCAGAGGAAGAGGGGGTTCCAATGGAATGGGATTTTATGGATGGAGACCCTAAAACTTTAGCCTGGGAGGCTGCCAACAGGTCACGTCTGCGTGTGGGGATCGGCGTTACCCCTAAAGCATACGCAATAACGCTTGCGAACCTGGATCCCGGCAATCCCCTAATTCTCGTTGAAAATGGGGAAACCTCACTTCGATGGCTTGGACAAGCTGCAGCGCGCTTGGTCAAAGGCCTTCCCCTTCCTCCCATGGACGGCAAGGCAGATGTGAAGAAAGACGATCCGGATGAAAGTCAGGTCGCTGAAATAGTAGCCAAGATATTGAGAGAAATGGGCTTGGCTTGAGAAAGGGGGATCCCCGGTGTGCAGGAGATTAAATTAGCCCTTGGGTTTATAGAGACAATAGGCTTAGTAGCTGCTATTGCAGCTGCGGATGCGGCTTTAAAGGCCGCAGATGTGAGCTTAATAGGCCGCGAGAATTCCCAAGGTGGCATGATGACCGTCAAAATTGCAGGAAATGTCAGCGCGGTGAAGGCTGCCCTGTCTGCTGCCAAGGCTGTCTCTGAAAGGGTTAACCGTGTTTGGTCCATAGACGTCATTCCAAGGCCGGGGCAGGGTATTGGTGGAATGTTAACCTATAACAAGGCAACACTGGGATCACAGGAATGGTTAAATTTGATGCTTTCATCCAAAGCCCTAGAACAAAAAGGACCTATGGTTGGTGAAGGCAAACCAGAGAAAAACATGGACCGGGAAGAGGCACAAAAGAATCGAACCAAGAAAAGAGCGCCTAGAAAAAGGTACAAGAGGATCTCGGAAAAGGACGATCAGGATGTAATTATGGATGAAGAAGAGGGAGGTATGACATATGACTCAGGAAGCCCTGGGGATGATTGAAACTAGAGGTCTGATTGGCGCCATAGAAGCCGCTGACGCCATGGTAAAAGCGGCAAACGTCCGTTTGGCAGGACAGAGGTTTTCGGGGGCAGGATTAGTGACGGTGATGGTTCGTGGTGATGTTGGTGCCGTGAAGGCCGCGGTAGATGCCGGAGTGGCAGCAGCCTCCAGGGTTGGCGAGGTCGTTTCATCTCACGTCATTCCAAGGCCACATACCGATACGGAAACCATTTTACCGCAGGAAGGTGCGCCCAAGGCCGAATCGCTCAATGTACAAACCGATTGAAGAATACCTGCGGCTGAAAAGAGGAAGTGACGACGATGAATGATGTACTGATAAGTGAGGTCGTTCGCCGCGTATTGGATAAGCTTAACGTTGACTTAAGCGATCCCACTTTAGTTGTGGCGGGTGTAAGCAATCGCCACATTCATCTCACCGCTGTAGACGTGAAGATCTTGTTTGGAGAGGACTATACTTTGACTAAACTTCGCGATCTGCGTCAGCCCGGTCAGTATGCCTGCAAGGAGACCGTTACCTTAGTTGCACCTGGCGGTGTATTGGAAAACGTTCGCATCCTTGGGCCTATAAGGAAGAGCACGCAGGTGGAGATGGCGATGTCGGACGCGATAAGGCTTCATATCGACATACCGCTCATCAAAAGCGGATCAAGCCAGCCTTGCCCTCCCATCATTGTATTGGGCCCCAAGGGGCACATCGTTTTGACCAAGGGCGTCGGCATGGCGCGTCGTCATCTGCACCTATCTCCGGCTGAAGCCCAGGCGCTTGGCCTAAAGGATGGCCAAGAAATAGATGTGGAAGTAAGGGGAGATCGAGGCCTCATCTTTAAGCGAGTATGGGTGAGGGTTGGTCCGGACATGATAAGCGAATTTCATGTTGATATTGACGAGGCAAACGCATGTAGCCTTAAAACCGGGGATTATGTGAGGGTCTTGGTATGAGCTTTGAGACTTGCGGTGCTACGATCAACAACGTCCTCAGCGAACAAACGGTGGAAAAGCTAGCCTCTATTGATAAGGCATTGACCTTTGACGGGCCATTGACCGATTGGGATGAACTTTATCTGGGATTTGATCTTGGAACAACCAACATGAAACTGGTCGCCCTTAACGAATCGGGACAACCTGTCAGTGCGGTCTTGAACGATTCGCGTTCCTCGATACGTGACGGGGTCATAGTGGACTACATGGCTGCAATAGAGGGCATGGAAATGTGTCTAAAGACCCTAAGGCGACGCCTGGGCGACCTTGACTTTACGGCCATGGGCGCAGCTGCCTATCCTCCGGGGATATCGCAGAGGACGGCCCAAGTGTGCGCAAACATAGTTGAGGCTTTGGGATTTCCCTGCATGGGGCTTTACGAGGAGCCTGTAGTTGCCTCCGTTGCGCTGGGAATTGAAAACGGCGCAATAGTAGACATAGGAGGCGGGACTACCGGTATCGCCGTCATCCAGGGGGGAGAGGTGGTATATTCTGCCGACGAGCCAACGGGTGGCACTCATGTCACGTTGGTCCTGGCTGGAGCTTTAGGCATATCCTTCGATGAAGCCGAAAGGTTAAAGCGGGATACCAAATCTCACAGGAGGATTTTCAATATAATTCGTCCCGTGTTCGAAAAGATGGGCGTCATTGCCAGAGATCATTTGGACAAAAGCGGCTTCCTGGGAAAGGTGCCTGTAGTTATCGTTGGGGGCGGAGCCAACATAGAGGGCGCTCCCGAGGCGATATCTCAAGCTATGGGAAGCGAAGCGGTTTTGGCTCCCTATTCCATGGTAGTCACTCCTTCGGGTATCGCTGAATGTCTGTGGAGGCGTTGTCATGGAGGCCATGGTAAATAATATATGCGACATCGTGCTTAAAAGGCTACATATGCCCAGGGTGGGCATACTTTGGACGTCCGGCAATCACGATTTCCTCCGGTGGGCTCCATCTGGGGAACTGACATGGGTGCATTATTTGTCAGGCGATTTCACTAAATCGTCTAATCACGCCAACAACCCCTGCTATATTGTCGAGTCATTGACCGATCCGTATCGTGAGGCAAAGACGTTATCGGCTCTGATCATACCCAACATTTCCCTTGATTTCGTTTCTAAGCTGTGTTTGGGGTTGCCCTTTACCGCTGCAGGGTCTCTCGTTTTCGGATGTCTGGACGAACAACTGCCCGTGATAGTTGACGATACCTGCATTACAAGATGGCTAAGGACAATAGACCCTAAGAGGATCGACGAAATTACGTCCAGGCTTTGTAATTTGGGGTTTATCGTAATTTCAAAAATAGGATCGACTAACTCTTCCCGTGTCCTCGAGTTAGACGAAAAGGGTTGGATAAGTTGGTGTGAGATAGCTGACCGCCTCTCAGGCATTGGTGTGGTGATCTTAAAAAATGGATCTCGTTTGACCGATGAAGCCGAGGACAGATTGAGGTCGCTTGGCATAAAGATCGAAAGGTAGGTTGGATCCATGGCCCTTCAGTGGGAACTCATAATTGCACCGTCCGTTTCCTGTAAGCGGATCATAAAAAATCGTATACGCAGGGGCATTTCCTCCAAGGAGGATCAAGAACTGCTTGATAGCGTTAAATGGGGAGCCGTGCTGATATTGCAGGGAATGGTGGCACAGACCATAGCAGCCGTCGACATTGCAACCGATATAGCCTCCGTGGAGGCCTTCGAAGTCATGGGCAATTGCCCCCAACATATGCCTGCCGTTGCCATAGTTGGGGCTGTTGCCGAAGTGGAAAGGGCCTTGGAGGCCTTGAAAGGTGGGGGTAAATTACAATGAAACTTGGAAAAGTCATAGGACAAGTTGTCTCGACTAGAAAGGATGAAAGGTTAGTAGGACATAAACTGCTGTTAGTGCAGTTTCTAGAGCCTGGAAAGGACGGAAGGCTCATGTCCGCGCGGGGTAACGGTCGTGTCGAGATATCGGTTGACCTTGTGGGTGCCGGAGTTGGGGAGATAGTCCTCCTTTGTTCAGGCAGCTCGGCCAGGAATGCGGCCGGTGTAACGGATGCCCCCATAGATTTTGCGATAGTAGGCATTGTCGATACGGTAGACGTATGCTCCGATGAGATCATGTGAGAGGCCAAAGAAGTGCCATGGTGAAGATATATACCAAAACGGGAGATGTGGGGGAAACGTCCTTATACGACGGCACTCGGGTGAGAAAGGATGACCCGAGAATCGTCTTAAACGGTACGCTGGATGAGGTGACCTGCGCTTTGGGAATTGCGCGATCTAAGGCCACGCCTAAGGTTTCAGGCTGGATTTGTGAGCTTCAGTCGGAGCTAATATTGGTCATGGCTTACATAGCGCGCGGGCAAGCCCAAAGGCAAAAACCTTCACCCCAGGAACTGGAAAAACGCATCGATCTCCTCATAAGCGAATATCCCTTTTTCAATCAGTTCGTGCTCCCGGGTGACGACGAGGTAAGTTCGATGCTTCACCTTGCAAGGTCCTTTGCCAGGAGGGCGGAAAGGGCAGGGCTGCAGGCTTTGGAATTGAATTTAATAGACAGCGAGACTTATATGTATTTGAACCGCCTTTCTGATTATATATATGCTCTTGCTATCTCGGCACATTGGGAAAGCGTTATAAACAGAGTCACAAAAAAGGTGGTGTTAAAAATGGGACAACAGGCGGATATGGGGTCAAAACCTTTAAATGCGGATGTGGCGCGTAAGCTGATGAATGCAGGGCGCAATAAAGCCAACGAGATAGGCGTCCCCATGGCGATGGCAGTGTGTGATGCCTTCGGCCTTCCTGTGGCTTTTGAAAGGATGGAGGGAGTGCTTCAAGTCAGCTTAGGCCTTGCCCCAAAGAAGGCTTCCACCGCCATAAAACTTAAGATGCCGACGGGCAATTTGGCTGAATTGGTGCAACCGGGTAAAGAATTGTACGGACTTCAGAATGACCCTGAGCTCGTGGTATTTGGCGGCGGCTTGTTGCTTAAAAATGGGGAAGAAATAGTTGGAGCCGTCGGGGTAAGCGGAGGATCCGTCAAAGAGGACACGATCGTGGCGGAGGCCATGGTAAAGGCGTGGGAGAGTTAGGAGGGGTTTACATGAACACGACAATCGAAGTCGATGATCTCGTTAAAAAAATAGTGGCAAGAGTTGCCAGCGAGCTAGCTCGCGAAGAGGCAAAACCTCCCACCTCTGTAAACCAGATCGTTGAAGCTGCAGTCAAAGCCCAGAGGGCCTGGCAGTGGGATTTCAACCTGGAAAGCCGAACGAGGGTAATTTCAGCCTTAAAATCAAAGCTCTTGCCCCATGCCGAGGAATTGGCCAAAATTGCGCGAGACGATACTAATATGGGTCGTCTAGACGATAAAATATTAAAGAAGAAACTTGCAATTACCAAGACGCCGGGGCCTGAATACTTCACTACCAGGGCAATATCAGGCGACAATGGCCTTATACTGGAAGAGCTGGCTCCCTTTGGACTCATAGCCTCGATAACGCCCTCAACCAATCCGGTGGCAACCGTCATAAATAATACGATCTGCATGCTGTCGGGAGGGAACGGAGTGGTGTTCTCTCCTCATCCGGGAGCATTGCGCTGTACCTTTAAGACCATCGACCTCATCAGGGGCATTTTGGCCGAGGAAGGCGCTCCCGTTGAGGTGGTATCGACGTTAAGCGATGCGTCGCTGGATAGTTTAAAGGAGTTAATGTCCCATCCGGACATTAAGCTGATATCGGCCACAGGAGGACCAGGAGTGGTGAGGGCTGCCCTTTCTTCAGGCAAGCCTGCCATAGGGGCGGGTCCCGGAAACCCTCCGGTCTTAGTCGACGAGACGGCGCATCTCGAAAAAGCTGCCAAGGACGTAATCGCAGGTGCTTCCTTTGACAACAACCTTCCCTGCATCGCGGAAAAGGAACTGATAGCCGTCAATTGTATTGCCGACGAGCTGAAAGATCTAATGTGCCATAACGGGGCGTACGAATTAAAGGATCGATCGAAGATAGACGCTTTGGTCGACCTGGTGTTGACAAAGGATCACAAGATAAAAAAGGATATGGTTGGCAAGGATGCATGCGTATACCTGGAAAAGTTGGGCATTACCCCTCCTCCCAATGTCCGGCTTATATTAGTCGAATGTGACGAAAGACATCCCTTCGTCCAGGAAGAGCTCATGATGCCGATACTTGCCATGGTAAGGGTTGCCGACTTCAAAGAGGGACTGGCCATGGCAAAGCGCGTAGAACACGGCTTCAGGCATTCTGCCATAATCCACAGCACCAACATAGACAACATGAGCGACATGGCAAAGGTGATGGAGACGTCGATGTTCGTCAAAAATGCACCCTCATTTGCATCTATAGGCGTTGGAGGCGACTGCCCCACGGCATTTACCATAGGAACGACCACCGGAGATGGCCCGACTACGCCGCTGTCCTTCTGCAGGCTGCGCCGTTGCGTCCTTCACGGAGCGTTTCGCATAGTTTAGGCAGGCGAAACCTATGACTAAGGATGAATTGACAGAGCTTGTAAGACATGCAGGTGTTGTGGGAGCTGGAGGAGCGGGATTCCCCACCCATGTGAAGCTTCAGGCTACAGATATAGATACCTACGTCATAAACGGCGCTGAATGCGAGCCGCTCCTTTACGTAGATCAGACCTTGATGTTAAATTGGGCCTCCTATTTGATAGCTGCATCTAAGGCCATGTCGTCTGTCATGGGGTGTAAGGTCGTTTTTGGGGTAAAACAAAAACATGGCGACTGCATAAGCGCCTTGCAGGCTGCAGGAGGCGATGTATGCGTTTTAGGCGATTACTACCCGGCCGGAGATGAGGTTATCCTCCTTCACGAGTGCGTCGGCCGCATTGTCCCTGAGGGCGGCTTGCCGCTCCATGTGGGCGCCATCGTAAACAACGTAGAGACGCTTTACAATATAGGTCGGGCTTTAGAGGGAAAACCCGTAACTCATAGCTTCGTTCAGGTCGGAGGAGCGGTCCTCTCTCCAGGCGTATGGAGCGTTCCCCTGGGAGTGGAGGCCTCAAAGTTGGTCGAGGCTGCAGGAGGCCCGACCGTTGATGAGCCCGTGTTTGTAGACGGTGGCCCAATGATGGGGCAATATCACAAAGATGCAAATTTCCCCGTCACCAAGATGACGAAGGCCATATTGGTACTGCCATCAAACTCCGCCTTTGCAAGGTACGAGAACATGCCGGTCAGCGTAATGCTTAGGCAGGCTCGCGTGGCATGCTGTCAGTGCAGCGAATGCACCATGGTATGTTCCCGCTATCTCATAGGCTACGACCTTCGCCCGCATAAGATTATGCAGGCCATGGCTTATGAATCCATGAGATTGCCTGAAATAGTCCAGTCGGCCATGCTTTGTTCGGAATGCAATTTGTGCAGCGGCCTTTATGCATGTCCCATGCACCTTTCCCCAAGGCGGGTAAATCAGGTGATAAAGGGAGCAATGAGGCAACAGGGGGTAAAGCCACAGTTCGAGAAAAAGGCGATATATCCCAGAGCAGAAAGGCCCTTCAGGTTGGTCCCGACCAAGAGGCTGATGTCGCGCCTGGGTCTGGGTACATACGACGTACATCCTCCCTTTAACGGCGAGTTTGTGGCTGAAAGGGTGAAGATACCTCTTAAACAACATACCGGTGCCCCGTCTATTCCCGTCGTGTCGTTGCATGATGAGGTTCAGGAGGGAGATTTGATAGCCAAGCTGCCGGATAATGCCTTGGGAGCTAACGTCCATGCCTCCATCAGCGGCTTGGTCGAGGAGATAACCTCGGAATATATTGCAATTAGGGCTTCAGGCCTGTAGGGGGATGGTTGCCATGGAAAGGGCTATAGGAACTTTCGAGCTTATTAGCGTAGCCAGGGGCGTGGCGACGGTTGACGCTATGCTTAAGGCAGCTAACGTGAAGCTGTTTCATGCCTCGCCAATATGCCCCGGGAAATACCTGATCGTGGTATGGGGACAGGTGGGTGCCGTCAAAAACGCCTTAAACGCAGGAAAGCAAGTGGCGGAGGAGATGTTGACAGACGAGATGCTGCTTCCAAACGTTCACCCTTCCGTCTTTCCTGCCCTGGCATGCACTACAGAGGTGGGCGATATGGGAGCATTGGGCGTGGTAGAAGCGTTGGCTGCTCCCTGCATCATAGAGGCAGCAGATGCGGCTGCCAAGGCTGCTAAGGTAGTTTTGATAGAGATCAGGTTGGGAAGGGGCATGGGAGCTAAGTCCTTCTTCTCCATGGGAGGAGATATTTCTGAGGTCAAGACGGCCCTTACGGTCGCCAAAGAGCTGGTCGCAAGCAAGGGTTTGCTTGTGGATACCTCTTTTATCCCCAATCCCCATCCCGACCTGAAGGGCGCAGTTTTGTAACCTATTTAAACTTATAAGGAGGAATTGGAATGACCAGGATAATGATAGCCCCGGGCAGGTATGTCCAGGGGGCAGGGGCAATGAACGAGGTCGGAAAGCACGTAGCATTGCTTGGCAAAAAGGCACTGGTGCTTGGCGGAAAACGAGGGCTGGATTCCGTTAGGGATGCCATGAAGAAAAGTTTTTCCGAAAACGGCATAGAATATTTTGAAGAGCACTTTGGCGGGGAATGCTGCGACCAGGAAATCGACAGGCTAACGGCGATTGCCAAGCAAAGCGGTGCTGACGTTATAGTTGGCGTTGGCGGAGGAAAGGCGTTAGACACCGCCAAAGCTGTTGCCGAGTACATGAAGGTTCCGGTGGCTTCAATACCCACCATAGCAGCGACGGACGCTCCTTGCAGTGCACTGGCCGTCATCTATACACCTGAAGGCGTATTTGAAAGGTATTTTGTCCTTCCCCATAATCCCAATTTGGTGTTGGTGGATACCAATATAATTGCTAAAGCTCCAACCAGGTTGCTCGTGTCCGGCATGGGAGACGCCTTAGCTACGTGGTTTGAGGCAGAAGCGTGCAGCTTCACGAAGGCCCCCAACATGCCCGGAGGCGAGGGGACTGCCGCAGCACTGGCCTTGGCTAAACTCTGTTACGAATTGTTATTGGAATACGGCTTGGATGCCAAGATCGCCTGCGAAGCCCACGCCGTGACTCCCGCATTGGAAAAGATCGTCGAAGCCAATACCCTGCTTTCCGGCTTGGGGTTTGAAAGCAGCGGGCTTGCCGCCGCTCATGCGGTCCACGACGGCATGACAGTCCTGGAAGAGACGCATAAAGCCTATCATGGAGAGAAGGTATCCTTTGGCACGTTGACGCAGTTGGTGCTTCAGGACGCAGATCCTGACACCATATATGAGGTGCTGGATTTCGCGTGCTCAATTGGCCTTCCTGTAACCCTAAAGCAGTTGGGGCTTAAGGAAGTAAGCTACGAGAAACTGCTTCCGGCTGCCAAAGCTGCCTGTGCGGAAGGCGCCACCATGGCAAACATGCCGTTCAAAGTGACCCCCGATATGGTCGTAAATGCCATGCTTGGAGCCGATGCATTGGGGAGGGCCTTCTTGGAGGAGTAAGTAAGATACCTAAATGACATAGCCAGTCGGTCCCCGCAATGAAATTTGTAAGCGGGGACCATTTTTGTCCGTACATCGAGCCTGTACTTAAAACTATTTTAATAAGCTAAACCATATTTGTGATGTTGAAAGATAGTTAATGTTGTATAATGAACAAAGGTCATCTGTCGGTTTTCTACTGTATGAATGGCTTATTTCTGCTGTATCGTCGTTAGGGGGTTTATTAATGATTCGTCATCGACTGGGGCTTGTGGTCAATCCCATTGCCGGCATGGGAGGCAGATTGGGGTTGAAAGGTACCGACGGCGAGGAGGTCTTGAGGATCTGCAGGGAAAAGGGGGCGATAGCTGAGGCGCCCAAAAAGGCCGTAGAAGCGCTCCTCCGGCTAGCCCCCTTAAAAAGCGAAATAGAGATAGTCACATACCCTGGAGAAATGGGCGAGATCGAGGCAAAAGATGCAGGTTTTAACCCTACCGTTATAGGCAAGATCACCCCGGGAGAAACTACCTCGGAAGATACGAGAAGGGCAGCAAAAGAGATAGCAGATTATGGAGTGGATATATTGTTGTTTGCCGGCGGAGACGGGACAGCAAGGGACATATATTCTGCTGTAAAAGACCGTCGGCAAGTCGTGCTTGGCATCCCTGCAGGAGTTAAGATCCATTCGGGAGTGTTCGCAATAAATCCAAGGAGAGCTGGTGAGCTTGCTCTCCTTTATTTGCAGGGAAAGGTCAAGGACGTAAGGGAAGCCGAAGTCATGGATATAGACGAGGAGGCCTTTCGCCAGGGGCGGGTAAGCGCTGCCCTCTACGGCTACTTGCTCATTCCTCATGAGAGGACCTTTGTGCAGAGCAAAAAGGCAGGACAGGCCGCATCGGACATGATCGACTTGGAGGGCATATCTTATTATATTTTAGACCATATGGATAAAAATCAAGGCGCCCTGTACATCATAGGGCCCGGCACTACCACCAGGGCTATAAAGCAGAAGATAGGAGATAAATACACCTTGCTTGGGGTGGATGTGTGCCAGAATAAAAAATTTATTGCCCTAGATGCTGACGAAAGCACCTTGCTTCAACTTCTCTCGGGCGTGCAGAAGGCATTTATAGTGGTCACCATAATAGGCGGACAAGGCTATATCTTTGGAAGGGGGAACCAGCAGATAAGCCCTAGGGTGATAAGGAAGGTAGGCTTGGAGAACATAATTGTCATAGCCACGCGCAACAAGGTTAGCGCCTTGGGCTATAACCCGTTGCTGGTAGACACAGGCGACGAAGAGTTGGATCAAGCGCTTTGTGGCTATGTTAGGGTTGTGACCGGGTATCTCGAGCAGCGGCTCATGAAGGTCTCGATCTAGACTAAAAGGAGGTATTTCAAGTGGAGTTTGCAGACCTCACATCGTCCCTGCATAGGGCTTTGTCGGAGTTGTTGGCCTTGGCCGAACTGAAACCGAAGGATATTTTGGTGGTGGGATGCAGTACGAGCGAGATCTTGGGAAAGAAGATAGGATCTGCCTCCAACCTCGAAGTGGCACGTGCCATAATGGAAGGCATCGAACCATTGGCGAAGAAATTTGATTTATTCATTGCAGTGCAGTGTTGCGAGCACTTAAACAGGGCTTTGGTCGTTGAGGAGGAGTGTGCGACGAAATATCAGCTTGAGATCGTGACCGTGCTTCCTCACCTTAAAGCGGGCGGTGCACTTGCGGTGGTCGCTTACGAGAAGTTCGACAAGCCCGTAGTGGTAGAAAAGATAGAGGGGCATGCAGGCATTGATATAGGAGATACCATGATAGGCATGCACCTTAAGAGGGTCGCCGTTCCCGTGAGGTCAGGAATAAAGAGGATTGGCGATGCAAATCTGGTCATGGCACGTACTCGACCCAAGCTGATAGGGGGAGAAAGGGCAAAATATCCCCCATACTTCGTAAAATGACATCGAGCGATTTTCTTGACGTGGCATTGGTCAACATGCCCTTTGCCAGCATCAGACAACCATCCTTTGCACTTGGTTTGCTTGCAAGCTCGATCAGGGGAAAATATAAAGTTAAGACTTTCGATTTTAATGTGGATTTCGCCGAGATTATAGGCTTAGACCTTTATGATGAAATATCTACGTGGCATATTGTAGATTTGCTTGGCGATAGGTTATTTGCTCAAGATCTCTATGGAAGTCTCATCCCTCCCTTTGAGGAATACGTAGAAAGGATTCTGAAGGGAAAAGCCCAAGAGCACGAAGCTCCCTTCGAAAAGAGATCGGTCGACGAAACATTTTACGATGGGCTTGTCGAGGTCCAAAGTGCCGTGGGGCCCTTTCTGGAAAAGTGCTTACAAGCCATAACAGAGGCCAACCCTAAGGTGGTGGCCTTTACGAGCATGTTTCATCAGCAGGTAGCTGCTCTGTCTTTAGCAAAGAGGATCAAGGATGTGCTTAGTCAAACGTTAATAGTCTTTGGCGGAGCAAACTGCAAAAATGTCATGGGCGAGGAGCTGTTGAGGTGCCATCCCTTTGTGGATGCCGTGTGTCTGGGCGAGGGCGACAGCGCCTTTAAGTCGCTCGTCGATGCTTACATGTCCGATCAAAGCTTGGACGACATAGATGAAATTTTAGGGATGGCTCTTCAAAAAAACATCGAAGGAAAGGCATCCTTAGAAAGCGATCTAAATAGCGTGCCCATGCCGGATTACAGCGATTATGCATCGCTTTACGAACAAAGGAAGTTTATGAGCCAAGTTAGGGCCAGGATATTTTTCGAGATGTCCAGGGGTTGTTACTGGGGCCAGAGGAAGAGGTGCATCTTCTGCGGCCAATCTAGCGAGACGTTGCGCTTTAGAAAGAAAAGTCGAGGTCGTATAATCTCGGAAGTCAGAAGTCTCGTGAGCGATTACCCCGGTTTTTGCTTATCTCTAAGCGATGAATCCTGCGACGCGGAAATGCTTGACTCGCTTATGGAAGCGCTTGCCATGTTTGATAGAAAGCCTGAGATTGTCTACCTTCAGGTTAGGCCCGATATTGACATGATCTCCATCAAGAAGCTGGCAGAATGTGGGCTCAAAAGGGTAGAAGCAGGCATTGAATCCTTAAGCTCAAAGGTTTTGTCCATAGTCGGCAAAGGCGTAAGCGCACTTCAAAACATAGCCTTCCTCAAGGGGTGTCGTGAAGCAAAAATAACGCCGGTGTGGAACTTTCTGTGGGGTTTTCCGGGCGAACCCATTGAGGCTTACGAGAACATGGCAAAGATCATGCCTCTGCTTTATCATTTGCCTCCGCCCAACTATGCTGGCCCTTTCAGACTTGACCGTTTTAGCCCCTGTTTCGAGGATCCCGAAAGATATGGCATAAAGCGGATAAGACCCTACCCCTCTTACGCCTTCACATATCCCTTTGGCGAGAAAGCTACGAACAATTTAGCCTCTTTTTTTACCTTCGAATATCAGATCCCCCAAAATTGCGCCGAGTATACCCATGAACTTCGGGAAAACATATTTTTCTGGAAGGAAATTCATCCCAAAAGTTCGCTTTGTTTTTCGCGCGACGAGGAAGGGCTCATAATCGACAAAAGGTCCGGCGAGGGCGAATGGCACATAAGGCTTGATCCCTTGACATTGGCGGTTTGCAAAGCTTGCAGTAAGCCCGTGACCATTGAGGCTATCGCGTTAAGTTTAAGTTAAAAAGGTTTCGTAGAAGATGAAAATAAGATTAAGCAATCTATTATCAATTTAATAAAATATGGCATAGTATTGAAGGAAGGCAAGATGTTGTTGAGCCTTGTTACCAAGGAAGAGGTGATGCCCTGAGGAGATGTATCGGGTTATTTAGCGCTTCAAAATTTATCATTTGGGAGGGGTAACAGCATGGAAGAGAAGGAAAAGAGAAGGGCACATCCTTATATCCCCAATTCCGTTCCCGAAATTAAGGAGGAGTTGCTGAAGGAAATAGGGATTGAAAGCGCGGAAGATATTTTCGGTCAAATCCCAGAACATTTAAGGCTTAAAAGGCCTCTAAACATCCCCAAGGCAATCACATCGGAATACGAGCTTAAAAAACATGTAACTGACCTGCTTTCCAAGAACAAAAATTGCGAGGAATACCTAAACTTTCTGGGCGGCGGATGCTGGCAGCACTACGTGCCGGCAGTTTGTAAGACCATAATGGAAAGGGATGAATTTTTGTCCGCCTACGTCGGAGAGGCCTTCGCAGATCATGGCAAATTTCAGGCCCAGTTTGAATACGCAAGCTGCATAGGCGAACTGGTCGACATGGATATGGTGAACACTCCTACCTACGATTGGGCCATGGCATGTGCCACCACCGTAAGGATGGCATCGCGCATGACGGGAAGAGGCAAGGCATTGGTGGCCGAATCGATCAGCCCCGAGCGTTTGTCATGCATCAAAAACTACGCATGGTCTGCGACTCCGGATATAGAGATGGTCAAATACGATCCGAAAACTGGCTTGCTCGATATTGACGATTTAAAAAGCAAGCTGTCCGACGACGTATGCGTCTTGTATATGGAAAACCCTAATTTCTTCGGCGTCATAGAAAGCCGGGGACAGGAGATAGCCGACCTTCTTCATTCTAAGGGGGCGTTGCTGTCGGTGGGCGTGGATCCTCTTTCTTTAGGCGTGCTTGAACCACCTGCCCACTACGGTGCCGATTTTGCCTGTGGCGATGTGCAGCCTATGGGCATTCCCATGAGCTATGGCGGCGGCTTGGGTGGATTTATCGCTACTCCCGACGAGCCTAAGTTCGTGGCGGAGTATCCCTCTTTGCTTTTTGGAATAGCGGAGACCGTGGAAGACGGAGAATACGGATTTGGCGAGGTCTTGTACGAGAGGACGTCTTATGCATCTCGCGATAAGGCCAAGGACTTCTTGGGAACGATGGCCCAGCTTCACGGCATCGTGGCAGGCGTCTACATGGCCTTGATGGGACCGCAGGGAATGAAGGAATTGGGCGAGGGATTGCTTCAGAGGGCTTCTTATGCCGCTAAAAAGCTTTCGTCCGTCAAGGGAGTTAAGGCGCCACTCTTTGACTCCTATCACTTTAAAGAATTTACGGTTAATTTCGACGGGACAAAAAAGACGGTTGCAGAGATAAATAAAGCCCTGCTTGACCACAAAATATTTGGCGGCAAAGACCTGTCGAAGGACTTCCCTAAAATGGGGCAAAGCGCCCTCTTTTGCGTGACGGAGCTTCACAGCAAAGAGGACATAGACATGCTGGCGGATGCTCTGGCCTCCGTCGTAGGCATGTAAGGGTAGGAGGGGATATGATATGGAGGACGTTAAATTGAGGAATTTCCATCAGGCCCATTGGAACGAGCCGATAATATTTGAGCTCTCCGTTCCGGGGCGAAGGGGCCTAATACCTCCGGCTCCGGATGAGGAAATCAAGAAGGAGGCGGGTGATGCGAAAAATCTCGTGCCAAAGGGGATGTTTCGAGAGCAACCTCCGGCATTGCCCGAGCTGGATCAAAAGAGGGTCTTAGCGCATTATATCCACCTTGCCCAGGAGACGCTTGGAGCAAACCTGTGTAACGACATAAGCCAAGGCACGTGCACGATGAAATATAACCCCAGGATCAACGAAGAGCTGGCGGCACATCCGGGTATAGCTTCCCTTCATCCCTGGCAGGATGTCGATACCGTTCAAGGGATACTTCAAATGTATTACGAATTCGAGGAGATCCTCAAAGAAATCTCCGGGATGGACAAGTTCAGTTTGCATCCACAGGGCGGAGCTCATGCCGTTTACACGGCAGCAAGCATAATGAGGGCTTATCATCGCGATCGCGGCGAATTGGATAAACGCAGGGAAATCATAAGCGCAGCCTTTACGCACCCCTGTGATCACGCAGCCCCTGCAACGGCCGGCTTCAGGCTGATAATCCTTCCTCCCAGTGAGAACGGCTATCCTTCAATAGAAGCGGTCAAGGCTGCCGTATCGGAGAGGACCGCCGGGATGTTCATAACCAACCCCGAGGATACCGGGATATACAACACGGAGATCGACCAATTCGTCAAGATAGTGCACGATGCAGGCGGCCTGTGTTTTTACGATCAGGCAAACGCAAACGTCCTTCTGGGAATAGCAAGGGCACGCGAGGCCGGCTTTGACATGTGTCACTTCAATATTCACAAGACCTTCGGCACCCCTCACGGCTGTTCGGGGCCAGGCTTAGGTGCACTGGGCGTAAGGGATTATCTGGCAAAGTACTTGCCCTTCCCAACGGTCGAGTACGACGGGGAAAAGTATTACCTCGATTTCGACAGGCCGGAAAGCGTGGGCAAAATAAGGCAGTTTCAAGGTCCTGCGGGGGTATTGGTGCGCGCCTATGCCTGGATCAGGGCCATAGGACAGGAATATCTCAAGGAAGTATCCGAGATATCTACGATAAACCATAACTACCTGCAAAAGAAGCTGCAGGAATTGATCCCTGAAATAGACGTACCATACGCACCCGGAAGAAGACGCCTTGAGGAAGCCCGTTACTGTTGGCAGAAGTTGTTCGAGGCGACGGGAATTAGCACGACGGACATCATGAGACGCGTGGGCGATTTTGGCCTGCAGCATTACTGGACGAGCCATCATCCCTGGGTTGTGCCTGAACCTATGACGCTTGAGCCCTGCGAAAGCTACGGCAAGGAGGATCTGGATGAATACGCAGCAGTTTTAAAACACATCCGCGATGAGGCTTACTCAGATCCTGAAGTTGTGAAAAATGCGCCTCATAAGTGTGCATCCCACAAGTTGGCCGATGAGTCTGCGCTGGATGATCCCAAGCGTTGGGCAACCACATGGAGGGCGTACGTAAAGAAAAGGGGTCGAACCTAAGCCAGTTGGACGAAGTAGAGTAGATAGAAATATAATGGTGGCAAGGCCTCTAAAAAAGGTGACCAATGGGCTTTGCCGCCTTTTTATATGACCGGAAAGCTGATCGAGAGGTGATTGAGATAGTGGATGAAGAGAAATTGAAGGAAAAAGTGGAGGAGTACTTGCGTTCCTTGCAAGAAAAAGGTTTTCGCATTACCAGTCAGCGGAGGCTCATAGTAGAGACCATACTTCAAAATTGGGATAAACATCCGAACGTCAGAGAGCTTTTGGACCTCATACAGGAAAAGGATCCCTCCATAGGTCTTGCCACGATCTACCGTACAATAGAGCTCTTGGTGGAGATGGGCTTTCTGCACGAGGTAAATTTAGATGAGGGTTTTAGCCGATTTGAGGTGTCGCGCAAGGATATCCATTTCCATCTTGTCTGTCGCGGCTGTGGCAAGGTGGTGCATCTTGAAGATGAAGATCAAAAGAGCCAGGTTGCGGAAGAGTGGGCTCAAGATATGGGGTTTACTCTACTTCCGCAAAGCATTGAGCTCTTTGGCGTATGTCATGAATGCCTCGAAAAAGGTTTTGACCCCTCTAGAATGCCCCAAAGGGAATGTCGTTGTCGTCGCAGGAGGCGCATGCATCGCGGACTTATGTGATCCGTTGTTGCAACACCCTCATTGCCCCAAAAAGGAGGAGTGGATTGTCACGTCCATAGCTATTAAAGCTGAAGGGTTAATCAAGCGATATGGGGATATAGTTGCCGTTAAAGGTATAAGCTTCGATGTGGAAGAAGGAGAACTTTTTGGCTTTTTAGGCCCCAATGGTGCTGGGAAAACCACCACCATCCGCATGCTTACCGGGCTATCTAAACCTACAGCAGGCAATGTGGAGCTATTGGGCCTTGACATTAAAGCGAACGCTGCAACGACCAAGGGGTTTACGGGAGTAGTGCCGGAGGCCTCAAACCTTTACGACGAGCTCACGGCCTTGGAAAACCTCCTCTTTATGGGCAAACTCTATGGCGTAAAAAGGGGGGAGAGGTACGAACGAGCTGGGGCGCTGCTTGAGCTCTTTCGCCTGCAGGAAAAGAGGGATCGTCCATTTCGGACGCTCTCTCGGGGGATGAAGAGGTCTCTCACCATTGCCGCAGCCCTCATTCACAACCCTAAGATATTGTTTCTGGATGAACCAACTGTTGGACTTGACGTCATGGCTGCACGCTCTCTGAGAAGTGCTATTCAAAAATTGCGAGATCAAGGGATGACGATATTTTTGACCACCCATTACCTGGAAGAGGCAGACGTTCTGTGCGACCGCATCGCGATCATCGTAAGGGGACAAATTGTCGCGGTCGAAAAGCCCGAAGAGCTAAAGAAAATGGCGATTAAGGAACAGGCCATTGAACTTACCATAAGGGGATCTGTCTCAATATTGGTAGAGAGGCTAGCCGCTCTTATAGGAGCTAAGCCCATCATTGTAGGCTCGAACACTTTGCGTTGCAGCGGCACCGCAAATAGCCTTCTCCCACATATCTGCCGAGCGATACAAGATACAGGGGCAGAAATTGAGTCTATTAATACTATAAGACCAACTCTTGAGGAAGCTTTTGTGAGGATCACCGGGCTTTCCTCAACTATGATGGCGATGGAAAAGGGGGGTAAGTGACGATGCGCGATGACTTGAGGGGAATATGGTGTATCATCGCAAAAGACATGAGGACCTATTACCTTAAACCTCCCGCCATAAGTTGGGGAATAGTCTTTCCCATCGCATGGGTTCTGGCCTTCTATCTCAGAAATCCGGTGGATTTTAAGGGATTGATCCCCGGGCTCCTTGCCATGACCGCGTTGTTCAGCACCACTGCTGCGGAAGCGGTGGTGATTAACTTCGAGCTTCGCCTTGGGTCATTGGAGAGGCTTTTACTTGCTCCCATTAGCATTATGGCAATTTTACTTGGGAAAATTCTGGGCGGAGCCATCTTTGGCCTTCTTATGAGCTCACTAGTGGCAGTGATGTGCGTCTTCCTCTTGAATTTTGACTTGCATTGGATATCCTTTTTATCAATTCTTTTGCCGGCCCTGCTGGCATTTTCCACTATGGGGTCACTTCTCTGTTTAATGGTAAAGGAGGTCTTTGAGGCCCAAACCCTGCTCAATCTTCCTCGCTTTGTCATGGTGTTTATAAGCGGTGTGGTATATCCCGTTGAGGCAATGCCGAAAGCCTTGCGATTTTTAGCCCATCTTTTTCCCCTCACATACGCAGTTAAAGGATTCCAGGGCGTTTCAGGCGTTAGTCAAGGTGTCAATGTAGCGCTTCATGCTGCCGTTTTGATGGCCTTCGCTTTGATTTTTTTCCTTCCGGCGGCCAATCTGCTATCAAAAAAGTTTGAATGACCCTTCATACGCTTGGAAGGAACATATTGACCGGTTATTTCGTTTAAGAATCGTATAATCATATACCTGTTCCCTCTCCTTTGTCGGCAAATGCATTGACAATGGCGGTTATTTTAATATAATTATAGTTGATAATGATTATCAATATTAATATCAAGGGGGGTTTGGGTATGCCCAGAGGATTTGGCAGAGGCGGTTGTGGGTTTGGCTTTCGGGGGCAGAGCCCCGCATGGCCATACGTTGGTATGGGCAGAGGCGGTCTTCCCAGGTGTTGGTACTTCTTGGGCGGTGCTGCAGGGGCGCAGGGGTATGCGCAAGGTACTTCCAATCCTCAAGCAGTGAGCAAGGAGCAGGAAATTGAGCTTCTAAGAGCTCAAGCTGATGCCGTAAAGGCCCAACTCGATGCTATCGAAGCCCGCGTCAGAGAGCTTGAGGAAAAGTAGGGGTGGACTTTATGAAGATAGCCGTATCGGCGACTGCTCCTGATTTAGATGCGTTGGTAGATCCTCGCTTTGGACGCGCTCCCTACTTCATCATCGTCGATCCTGATTCTATGCAATTTGAGACTATGGAAAATAGCAGCGGAAGTGCTCCAGGAGGGACAGGAATCAGCGTTGCTCAGGCGATAGTGGGAAAAGAGGTACAGGCAGTGCTTACAGGAAGCTGTGGCCCCAATGCATATGAGGTCCTATCTGCCGCTGGCGTGCAGATCATCGCGGGCGTTTCTGGCACAGTAAGGGATGCCATTTTATCTTTTAAGCAGGGAAAGTTGGCGTCTACGCCTGCCCCAGATGTCCCTCCTCACTTCGGGCGCACTGATGAGTTAACTTCTGGACATTAGAGCGGCAATGGTAGCAAAAGCTGTAAATACGTGCGAGGGGGTGGGGATGTGATCGTCTCCGTAGCGAGCGGCAAAGGCGGTACAGGGAAAACGCTGGTGGCCACGAGTTTAGCCTTGGCCGTAAGCGAACGTGCTTCAGTACAGATATTGGACTGTGACGTAGAAGAACCTAATGCCAACCTGTTTCTGCGCGCGTCTATCGAAAGGACAGAACCTGTGTATGTCCCCACTCCCAGAATAGACGCTGATAGGTGTAATCATTGTGGCAGATGCGCAGAGGTATGTGCCTATCATGCCATAGCGTCCCTTCCGAGCAAGGTGATTGTTTTTCCTGAGCTGTGTCACGGTTGTGGAGCCTGTTCTTATTTGTGTCCAGAGTCAGCTATTGTAGAAGCTAATAGGCAGGTAGGTGTTGTTGAAGTAGGTTATCGCGGAAATCTGGAACTTGTCCAGGGAAGGCTCAATACAGGGGAACCCATGCCAACGCCAGTAATAAGGAAAACCAAGATGTATATAGATGGTCAAACCGATAATCATAGGGACGTGATAATAGATGTGGCTCCGGGCACCTCTTGCCCAGTGGTAGAGGCTGTAAGGGGGAGTGACTATTCCATCTTGGTCACCGAGCCGACCCCCTTTGGGCTGAACGATCTTTCTCTGGCAGTGGAGATGATAAGATATCTTAACATACCTTGCGGGGTCGTAATCAATCGTTCGAGTCCTTCACGCGATAGCCTGATAGAGAGATATTGTCGCGAGAGCGAGATACCTGTGTTGCTAAAGATCCCTTTTGACAGGGATATCGCTACTCTCTACTCCAAAGGTATTCCCTTGGTAGAAGGAAAGACGCGATGGCACGATGCCTTTTTAGATCTCTTCTACACGCTTAAAAAAGGTCGGCTTCATGCCACATATAACGCTTAAACACCAAGAAAGGAAAGCCCTATGAAGGAAATTGTAATAATAAGCGGTAAAGGCGGCACGGGAAAAACCAGTATAACGGCTTCGTTCGCTGCCATTGAGGGGAACAAGGTCTTAGCAGACTGTGATGTAGACGCCTCCGATCTTCACCTTGTCATGTCTCCCAGAATAGCAGAAAAGGGTGAATTTTGGAGCGGCAAAAAGGCTCGCATCGAAGAGGAAAAGTGCAACAAGTGCGGCCTTTGCCAGGAGCTATGTCGGTTCGGCGCGATAAAAGACTTTAAGGTCAATCTTCTCTCCTGCGAAGGGTGCAGTTTCTGTTTTCATGCATGCCCGGCCGGTGCAATAGTGATGGAAGATGTCCTATCGGGCCATTGGTTTGTGTCCGAGACCAGGTATGGTCCTTTGGTTTATGCAAGGCTCATTCCTGGAGAAGAGAACTCGGGAAAGCTCGTGGCTTTAGTAAGGCAGAAGGCCAAGGTATTGGCCGAAGAAAAAGCGTTAAAATATATTATCACCGATGGACCGCCAGGTATAGGTTGCCCAGTTATATCGTCCCTTTCGGGAGCTGCCATGGCTTTATTGGTAACTGAACCCACTGTGTCAGGGGTCTCCGATTTGGAACGCGTGGCGGGAGTTTGCAAATACTTCCACGTTCCGGCTGCAGTCTGCATAAACAAATACGACTTAAACGAGGAAATAGGCCGTGAGATCGAAAGATACTGCAGTCAGCGAGGCATAGAATTGATCGGTAAACTTCCCTTCGACGAGATTTTTATTGAAGCTATATCGCGGGGAGTGCCGGTGGTAGAGGTCGATAGGGGAAACATAAAAGACGAAATAGAGCGAATGTGGAATACCATTGTTACGAGGGTAGAAATCAATAGAAAGAGGAGATGATACCATGAAAGTGATGATTGCTGCTGATAGAGGTGTGGTTTGTCCCCATTTCGGCCACGCTCCAGAATTTAGACTTGTCGAGATCGATGGAAACAGGGTTGTAAAAGAAGAGGTCCACCCTAATCCTGGACATACACCTGGAGTGCTGCCTAGATGGATGAAGGATCTTAATGTGGATATAGTGATAGCAGGAGATATGGGGCCGAGGGCAAGAGATTTGTTTGCCTCTTTCGGCATAACGGTTCAAACGTGCCCTCCTATGAGCATAAATAGCGCGCTCGAAGCCTTTATGAAGGGTGAACTTTCCGGCAGTTCCAATTCTTGCCACCATGGCGAGGAGCACGCTCCAGGCACCGCTTGCAACGGGCGTCATGAAGCGTTAGAGGAATTGGAGGGACAATAAATTGGCATACATTGTAAATCACCATCTATGCCAAGGCTGCGGGGTATGCGCCAAGACCTGTCCCACGGGCGCTATAAAGGTGGAAGAGGGCAAGACAGTAATAGACGAAACTCTGTGCAACTACTGCGGTGCATGCGTCGCGGCTTGCCCTTACGGAGCTATCGGCGCAGATTCCGCCGCTTTTGGTCTTAGTCAAACACCCCGCTTGGGCCGCCAGATGGGCAGAGGCATGGGGCGGGGTACGGGAATGGGTAAAGGAAGAGGACGAGGTGGTCGCGGGCGATGGTGATGCTGGATGGCTAAAATAGCGCCTTTTGAGGCGCACAGGAATAGATACGAACAGTGGTTCGAGGACAACCGATTTGCCTACGAAGCGGAGATCGAAGCGGTGAGGCTCCTCCTCCCGAAAGGGGGCGAAGGCCTCGAGGTAGGTGTGGGCACGGGACGCTTCGCTGTGCCCCCGGCGCATCTCTATAGGCCTGGAGCCATCGCCTGCCATGGCTGAAATCGCCCGAGCGAAGAGCATCAATGTGGTAGAAGGCGTGGCCGAGACTCTACCCTTTAGTGCCGAAGAGTTTGATTTTATCCTCATGGTAACGACTATCTGCTTCTTAGACGACATCGATGCAGCCTTCAAAGAAGCGCGGCGGGTTTTAAAGCCCGAAGGACACGTCGTCATCGGCTTTGTAGATCGAGAAAGCCCTCTGGGACAGAAATACGAGACTGCAAGAAGCGAAAACGTCTTCTACAGAGAAGCCACTTTTTATTCGGTGCCCGAAGTATTAGCGCATCTTGAAAAGGCTGGGTTTGGGGAGTTCGCTTTCGCTCAAACTATATTTCGAGATCTCTCTCAGATCGAGGGACCCGAACCGGTCAAAGAAGGCTATAGCGAAGGGTCTTTCGTCGTGATAAGGGCGAAAAAAATCTCGCACTGAATTTTTTTGCAGTTGGAATTGTCAATCTGTTAAGTAGATCTATTGCGCGCTTGGAAGAAGAAGTAGGTATTTGGTTTGTCTGGCTTTATATACCATACCTAAGTATGGTAAAATAGGTTGCTCAAGTCGAAATGCAACACGCTCAAAAGCGGGAGGATTTGTAGATGAAGGGAAAAGAACAAATAGACCCCAAAACGTGGAAGGGCATCCGATCCGTGATGCAAGTGCAGCTCATGGTAGCCTTCGTCGTGGCTGTACTGCTGCTGAAGCAATGGTGGTTTTGTGTCTTGATGATAGCCTTGGGTGGTTTGCTTTCCGCATTCTATGGGAGGATATGGTGCGGTCTGCTCTGCCCTAACGGCGGGTTTATCGATCTAATTTGGTCAAAGATTTCTTTGAGGTTACTGCCCTTTCCCAGATGGCTCAACAAGGGTAGAGTTCTCCAAGGCGTATTCTTAGCAGGGATGATCGGGTATTTCACTTGGATCGTATGGCTCGTCAACATCCATAAGGGGCTGCCGGTAGCTTATGCTTCCTACGCCCAACACGGCTTTTTGTTCCTGCGATTTTGCCAAGTCATGCTGGTTTTGGCGGCTGGCTTAGCAATCGTATTTGAGCCCAGAACTTTCTGCGCTCACCTGTGCCCGGGCGGTACGTTAGGGACGATAGCAGCCACATTGACAAAAAGAAGCCCTATAGTGATGGATTCGGAGAAGTGCGCAAGTTGTAGGATTTGCACTTCCGTCTGCGATGCCCCAGATCGTCTCCTCGTGCCGCTCATCGAGAAATCTCAGGCGTTGCAGACTCAAGGCAAGAAAGAAAGTCTTCCCATTTCGCCAGAATGTTACGGGTGCCTCGACTGTGTGGCAATCTGTCCCAAAGGTGCTCTACGTATAGAGACTTTAGGCGCATGCAAGACAGAGAAGGTTCTATCTGAAGAAGCACAGTAAGGAAAATAGCTTTTTGTCGGAGGTGAAGGATATGAGTCAAAGGCGTTTTCGATGCTTCAATTGCGGTGAGGAGTTTTATGGAGAATCGTCAAGGGTGATTCAGTGCCCCCAATGCCGCAGTCGCGTAGTCATGCTTCTCGAAGGCCCGTCGCTGCGCAAAGCAGCGGGCAGCAGCGGAAGTGACGGCGGCAGCTGCCCGTTGTGCAATATTTAGCTAAAAGCGGTTGCGCTTCCGAATAAAAAAAGGGGTGAGGAGTCCTTTCCTGCCTTGCCCCCTTTTTTTATTTAACATAATTTAACATAAATGTTAACGAGAATGAACTAAGCATGCTTGCGAGTTGGATTCCTGTCCATATTTATCTATTCAAATATACCGAGTCATACGTCTGTAAAAGACGGCCAAGAAGCATATTTTGACAGGAAAATAGGGCTTGACGATGTTGCCAGAAGGGGACAAATGGGTGTATTATTCAAAATGAGAAGGATTATCAGAAAGAGGTGTTTTTTATAAGTATATTTGGTCCCGTTCCATCTCGTAGACTGGGCTCGAGCCTTGGCGTTAATAACATTCCCTATAAGATCTGTTCTTATACATGCGTCTATTGTCAGATAGGGCCGACGTTGCGTATGGAGACCCGGCGCCAGCGCTACAGCGATCCGGAAGAACTCGCTGCTCGTGTCAAAAAAAGGCTCTTACAGCTTGCGGAAACGGGGGAACGAGTTGATTACCTAACAATAGTTCCCGATGGTGAGCCCACGCTCGACCTCGCCCTCGAGGAGTTACTGTCGAGGTTGAAGGAAATGGGCATTCCTGTTGCCGTCATTTCCAACGCCTCTCTCATCTCGAAGGCTGACGTGAGAAGGGCTCTATTCGTTGCGGATTGGGTCAGCCTGAAAATTGATGCCCTTTCGCAAGACCTCTGGAAACGGATCGACCGCCCGCACCCATCCCTTGATCACGACGACATTCTTGTCGGCATGGAGGAATTCGCTAGCTTTTATAAAGGCACCCTGTGCAGCGAGACCATGCTTGTGAAGGGGCTCAACGACGGACCAGCGGAACTCGAAAAGGTCGCCCGGTTTCTTTCCACCAGCCTCAATCCCAGCAAGGCCTATATTTCCGTCCCCACTCGCCCTCCCGCCGTTTCATGGGTTCAGATGCCCGATGCCGAGACGGTCGCAATAGCCTATGCAATATTTGCAGAGCAAGGAATCGACACAGAAACGCTGACGGGCTACGAGGGCAACGCCTTTGTAGTCACCGACGACCCTATAGAAGAGATTTTAAACATCACCGCCGTCCACCCCATGCGCAGCGATGCTGTCAAAGAGGTTTTGCGTCGCAAAGGCTACGACGAAAAAAGCATCGACCGCCTCGTTAGCGAAGGCAAGATCAGGCGGGTTAGATATGGGGATTGGGTCTATTATGTCCGCGTTATGAAAGAAGGGGAACAGTAAAAATGTCGAAATTTTCCCTTGACTTCCTGAAAAGGCATGTCTACCCCTTTGCCATTATTTCCCTATACTGATCCGCCAATAGTTCTTTGATCCCACTATTTTGCGACAACCGCAGGTCTTGTATTTTCGGACAAAGGCCTGATATTAGGGATGATGCTGTCAAAATCTTCGAAAGAAAGGCGTCTTAATTCCGTTTGGTTGTCCGCTCCAGGTAAATTCTATACGTGTCCACTCTGACATTCACTCAAAAATTTGTCCAATCCCCTAAAATGCAGTGGCTTTTAGAATATAATATATTTGTATAACATGTAAATATCTTAACATACTAGGCCACGTCAAGTTTTTGGCAAGCTCTTGACACATTAGTGTTACATATTATACTGTTAGTAACACTAATGTGGAGGGCTTCAAATGCCAAGTAGGGATACCATTGAAATTTATGAAGTATATGCTTATCGCCGCAAAGTTGTATTTTTTGTTCTTGTCTTAGCTCTCTTGGTTATGGTTTTCCTTTCCCTCTCTGTGGGTTCTTCTCAGGTGAACTTAAAGGATGCTTTCATCGCCCTGTTAGGGCGTTCCGATGACGTTACATCTACCATACTATGGCGTATCAGGCTTCCAAGGATCATTGGAGCGGTCCTTGCCGGATGGGGGCTTGCCATGGGAGGGGTGGCGATGCAGTGCATCCTGCACAACCCCCTTGCTTCGCCTTATACGCTTGGTGTCTCTCAGGGGGCAGCATTTGGAGCTGCCTTTGCTCTCGTCGTTTTAGGATTGGGGCCGAGCGCCAAAAACGAAGGCTTCTTGGCAGGTTTACCCTGGGGCGTGAGCATGTTCGCCTTTTTAGGGGCCTTTGCTTCCACGTGGCTCATCTTGTTCCTGAGCCAAAGAAAGCGTTTATCACCCGAAGCCATTGTCTTATCAGGGGTAGCCCTGTCAGCGCTCGCCACGTCTGGCACCATGATGATCCAATATTTCGCCAGCGACATTGAGGTGGCGTCCATCGTGTTCTGGACCTTCGGGGATGTGGGAAGAGCCTCTTGGAACGAACTCTTTCTAATGTTTTGCTTTCTTGTGCCTACCAGCTTGTTTTTTATGATCCATAGGCTTAATTTTAACGCCCTGGCAATGGGAGATGATGTGGCAAAAAGCCTTGGAGTAAACGTTGAAACTCTAAGAAAGACGAGCCTTATTATGGCTGCTTTGGTTGCCGCTTTGGCAGTTGCAACCTTTGGAGTAATTGGGTTTATAGGGTTGGCAGCACCTCATATTACCCGTAGGATGACAGGGGGAGACCACCGTCATTTACTTCCTCAATCGTGCTTCATGGGAGCTTTAATCTTATTAAGTGCAGATACCGTAGCTAGGAGCATTATGGCCCCAATTGTTCTTCCTGTAGGTATTGTGACTTCTTTCATGGGTGCGCCACTTTTTCTTTACCTGCTTATGAAAGGAGGTAATCTAAAATCCTAAGGGCAAAAGATATAACATTTGGCTACAGAAAAGGAGTTATCTTGCAAGGGGTAAGTATTTCCGTGGACAGAGGAACCATTACGGCAGTTCTTGGCATGAACGGCTCGGGTAAAACGACGATCATCAAGTGCCTAAACGGGCTCCTAAAGCCTTGGTATGGAGTGGTGAAGCTCGATGGAGAAAGTTTAAGTACGCTAAATCGTGAGCAGATAGCAAGAAAGGTCGCTTACGTGCCACAGCGTTCTTATGAGAGCGACCTTTCCGTCTTCGATGCTGTTCTCTTGGGACGAAAACCGCACATAAAATGGAACCCCACGAATATCGATCTGGAAATAGTCAGCGATGCATTGCGTACCATGGGGCTTGAAGAGTACGCCCTTCGCCCTGTCAGAGAACTTTCGGGAGGGGAGATTCAGCGAGTTGCTCTGGCCCGAGCCCTAGCACAAGAGGCAGAGGTGCTCCTGCTCGATGAACCGACCAGCAGCCTTGACCTTCATCGCCAGTTAGAGGTGATGAATTTGCTCTGCGAGTTGGCAAGAGAGAAGGGCATGGCGATAGTTCTTTCTGTCCATGACATAAACTTGGCCCTTCGCTTTGCCGACAAATTTCTCTTGCTGCGAGATGGTAGGGTTTATGCCTACGGCGAACGAGATATACTCACTCCCAAGCTCATAGAGGAAGTTTTTAACGTTCCTGTTGTTATGCAGCACGTATATGATCAACTAATAGTCATTCCAATATTCGATGCTAGGAATGCCAAAAATGATGAAAGAAGCTATATAAAGGTTGGGGCGGGAGCATGAAGATGGAAATATTTGTATTGAAGCGAATTCTGGCCTTTAGTGCGGTGCTTGCCCTACTTTGGATGACTTCCTCTGTCGCATTGGCAGGATCTATTACCGTTACAGATATGGCAGGCAGATCCGTAACGATTGGCCTTCCCGTGAAAAGGATAGTTTGTGCAGGACCGGGAGCCCTTAGGCTTATAGCTTATATGAATCAGACGGAAAAAGTTGTCGGCGTGGAGGAAATTGAAAGGGATCCGACGGGACGACCTTATGCTTACGCCCATCCGGAGTTCAAATCCCTTCCCACGATAGGTCCAGGGGGACCAGCCTACATAGACCGCGGACCAGATCCAGAAGCAACACTTGCCTGCAAGCCCGACCTGCTCTTTGTAACGTATATGCAAGGGCAAAACGCAAATAAACTACAGAACAAACTTGGCGTTCCCGTTGTAGTGCTGTCCTATGGTGACTTGGCGACTTTCGACGAGACAGTTTTCGATTCCTTCAGGCTGATCGGACGAATAATGGAATGCAACGATGGAAGGGCAGATGCCCTCGTCGAATTTTTCACGCAGATGAAGAAAGACTTATTTGAACGAACAGCAGTGAGCGAACATCGGCAAAAAGTATATGTAGGTGGGATTGGCCATAAAGGGTCGCATGGCATCGATAGCACTCTTAGGTCCTATCCTCCTTTTGAGTTTTTAGGCGTTAAAAGCGTCGTAGAGGGACTAAAAGGCGACCATATTTTTATAGACAGGGAAAAGCTTTTGGAATGGGATCCGGACGTGATTTTTATCGATGGCGGCGGAGGACATCTAATCCAGGCAGATATAGAAAAAAATCCGCACTTTTACGAACACCTGTCGGCGTTTAAAAAGGGGAGAGTCTATTTGACTCTCCCATATAACCACTACACCACAAACTTGGGCACCTGTTTTGCCAACGCTTATTATGTGGGCACCGTCTTATACCCAGAGGCGTTCAAAGATATAGATCCGGGGAAAAAGGCCAACGATATATATAAATTTCTCTTAGGCAAAGGAGTGTATGATGATATGAAAAGGAGCTTTGGCGGCTACGGCTCATGGCTTCCGATGCATTGAAGCCTTAATGCGTAATTTCAGTGGGCAAGGTTTTTCTTCTGCTCCATGCATAGTGCTTGATGTTGTGCTCTTTTACTGCCTTATTCAATGGGTTGCCCGAGTCAAAGCTGGTACTGGATGTGGCCGTCACGTGCATGGAAGACGATATGCTCCTGTATCAGTCGAATTGTTAGCAGTGCATGTCGCTTGCGACGGCATTACAACAAACGACATTAGGCCCACATGGATCCAACTTCTCCTCGTGGTTCCCTTGGCCCAGCATGCTACGGAATATGTGTAATTCTACCTAGGAATACAGAGAACCAACACTATTGTTGACTACCGATATGCTTCTCTGCGATGTCTTACCCGCATTACCATTACAGCCTTCTTCTCGTCGTCAACTTCATAAATTATGCGATATTCTCTGACACGGATCCGCCAATCATTCTTTGATCCCACTATTTTGCGGCAACCTGCAGGTCTTGGATTTTCGGCTAAAGCTCTGATATTAGAGATAATGCGGTCAAAATCTTCGGAAGAAAGGCGCTTTAAATCCCGTTCGGCTGCCTGTTCCAGGTAAACTCTATACTCGTCCACTCTGACATTCTCTCAAAAATTCATCCAATTCCCTAAAATGCAGGGGCTTTTTGCGCATCTCTTCCAAAAGTTTCAGATCTTCCACGTCCTCCAAACGTTCTAACAGCTCCCGATATTCATTAATATCTAAAATTACGGCCACTGGTTTGCCATCCCGATATACAAATTCAGGTATTTTTTTCTTAGCACCACTTTTCATGACTCTTCACCCCTAAAAATATATTGCCAGTAGCATCATATATTATAACCTAGCTTTGGCGTACCTAGCCTATATAAGCCGTGGCCCGGATTTGGAGGCAACCCTTGCCTCCAAATCCGACCTGCTCTTTGATCCGGAGAAAAAGGCCAATGATATATATAAATTTCTCTTAGGCAAAAGCGTGTATGATGATATGAAAAGGAGCTTCGGCGGCTACGGCTCATGGCTTCCGATGCTTTGAAGCCTTATTGCGCAATTTTAGTGGGCAAGGTTTGTCTGATAATTAAAGAATAGCGCGAGGTAGGGGTCGTCCACGGCGTTTTGCGAAGGACAATGAGCAAAGTAGTGGCGCAAAATCTCTGATATGCTCTCCTTCGCGGTAATGATGTCCAAAAAACGCTCGCTTAAGTTCGTTACGGGGTCACCTTCGATCACAGCTTGAAAACCGATTATTTGCCCTTCTTTTAAGCCAGGAGCTTTTTCTTTCGAAATAACGACCTTCCAATAACCGTCTTTCCCCAAAGGCATAGCATTATCCCTCGTTCTAACAGGAAGGACGATCGTCTTTACAGGGATCCCTGCTTTGTTTGCCGCCTCTTCGCTCCACCCTACGCTGGCCCAATGCAGGTCAAAGAATGAGCTAACTCCCCATATTGTAACGGGCGGAAGCTCTGCAGGCATACCTGTGATGTTTGACGCCGCAACCAACCCTTGTCGCATGGCAAGGGTGCCTATGAGGGGCAATATCGCCCTGCCAGTGGGTGCATCAACGACCTGTACGGCGTCCCCCACGGCGTAGACATCGGGATGAGATGTCCTCATGTGGGAGTCGACCACGATTCCCCGCCCCAGCTTGAGCCCGCAAGCTTTAGCTAATGCTACGTTGGGGCGCACGCCTGTGGCGAAGAGCACACCATCAGCCTTGATAGTCGAGCCATCGGACAAAACTACACCTTCGGGTGTTACGTCAGTCACACTCACCCCGATATAGGCTTTAACGCCCCGCTCGAGCGCATGCTTTTCAATCAAAGATGCCATATCCGCGTCCAAGGCCACGCTCAAATGCGGCAATACCTCGACAATATGGACTTGAAGTCCGCGATCGTGGAGGGCTTCTGTCATTTCCAGTCCAATGGCACCGCTTCCTACTACAACCACGCTTTTGCCGCGAGAGGCGAACTTATCAAGTCTTCGAGCGTCATCTGCTCCCCTGATTACATAGACGTTGGGCGCCAACTTGGATTTCTCGACAAGTTCATTTCCATACATAACCCATGTGTCTTTGCCATCAGATGTTGCAGACGATGTGCTTTCCCGCAAAACACCCGATACAGGAGGAATCCATGGGACGGCGCCGGTGGCTAAAATGAGCTTTTCAAAGGAAATCTCGATCTGCCCATCAGCCTCTTCCGCATAAGCTTTTTTGGAAGCTATATCAACTTCTTTCACGACGCCATGTACGATATCCTTTGGCATATCTTTGGGCACGCGCTCGCCTTTGGAAAGGTCTACCACCAGCGCTTCAGGGCCTTGGGGCACGAGCTTCCTGCCAACCCCATATGGCAAGCTACAGATGATCGTTGGTTCTTCATTCATAACTATCTTCACGTTGTCCTCGCCCATCATTCGCAAAGCCATATAGGAGATGCGTCCACCCGGCCCTCCGCCGATGATGAGAACTTTAGTAGAGAAACTATTTTTATCCATGTATTCTTTCCTCTCTTCCCCTTTTAAGTTAACTGCACATAATCCCGCAATTTAGGAAGCATTATATACCCACCAGGGGTAATATGCAAGCTATTCCACACATAAAATCCTATAGCTGTAATGTATTTTGTTCTTTCTATTCCTAATTTGCTTAATGTGATGTGGGAAAGTTGGGTTCCTCGAAATTGAACACATACCCATATACATTGACTTGTGTTTGGCTCATTACAGCCAATTCAACTGCTGCTTTGAGGACTTTAAAGGAGAATACGTGCTTGTTATTCCTATTTATTTTATTTAGTGCTGCTTTCAAATCCTCATATTCGGCTTTGCATTGAAGAATCTCTTCATTGGTTCCAGCTAAAATCTTCACATTAACATTGATGACATCACCCTCGTCATTTGGAAATTCCATTCGCACAACCCCGTTACGGATGGGGTGAAAGGGGATATGTTCGGGCTCTATAGCTCTCATGCCCAATGTGTCCAGCTCAATTGATAAAAAAGATCTTATGTCTTCAAGCTGTGATTTGGGTAAGTCGATTAAAAAAATATACTCGCTTCTTCCTTTTTTCGTGATGGCTGGTATAGCGTGAACGCTTGAGGCACCGCGAGCCATTAACCCATCGATCAGATAAGGTAATGCCTCACCTGTTATACTGTCCACGTTAACTATTAGGAGCATTGTTATCCCCTTTCTTCGCTGTTATTTACCTAATCAACTACATCTTGCATATCTTTCGCTAAACGCGCTGCAAGCTGGCCCACTTTATAGGCCTTCTCTTCAGCTCCAGGTATAGCGTTTGTGATGTTGGCTCCTTTTACAGCTTGTTTGGCAGCATCTTTTGGATCCAATTTGCCAGAGGAGGCAGCTACGGCAGCAGGTATGACCGCATTGACAGTGCAGCAACCAATGTACATTAACTCCTGAGCCACTGCTGATGCTACAGTTATGGGGATGGTCCACTCGGTTCTTTGATTAAGTACAACATCCGGCGTTACTTTATGAGATAAACCTTCAATCTTAAACTCCTTGCCATCTACCGTGACAACTACATCTATATCGGCATCGAACCCCCAGAAGGTTTGAGCGAAAGGATGGTCTCTGCGGGCTCCCCCTTTTAGCTTGCTGAACTTAATCGATATCTTTCGATTGAAAAAGCTGCTGAATATCATGCTCGAACGTTCCTCAACCTTCGTTAGCCTCTTGAGATCTATGTCGTGGCATATTTCTTCAAGGGTCTTGCCTGCCTCGAGGCCATCCCATGTGTACTTGGCTATGCGGTACTCCATGTTGTAGCGAATTCCCTGGGTTCCCTTAATGACTGCCTCCGTAACCGGGCCGCGCGTGAGTTGCTCTGCTTTGTGAGCTACCATATTTGCCGAAGCTGCGGCAATCTCTGGATCAATCCATTCATTAAGCTTCATGTCACGTATCATGTCCGCAGTTGCCTCGACATCTCCGCCAGTCTCAAGGAGCTTCATGGAAGCACATATGGAATCAGCTACAAGATGAGCAAGCGGGGGGTTAACGGGACCTGCTCCAAATCCTGCGCCAATCATGGGACCTTCCTGAAAGATCGCTATCATCTCGTTAAGGGTCATCATTCCGACAACGGTGGGTGCTCCAACATCCTTCAAAATCATTCCCATATCTCCAATTAACGTCGCTGTGTCGTATTCCTTTCCGGTTCCGCGCATATGAAGCTTTGGGGGAAGTCCGGCCGCTTCTGCAGCGCCCTTGCCGACAAGATATCCTGTTCCCTGGACAAAAAATTCGCCATATTCTTGACCTATCATTCCATCCGGATTAACTATTTCTAGAACAGCTGCTGCTGCGATTGCAGCCGAAAGCCATGGATTAGGGTTGATGCCAACCCCTTGGTATGCTCTAAACATGGCCTCCACTCCTACCTTCGTCCCCTTTTTAGCTAGATCAACGTAAATCATATCCTCTCCTAAAACGCTATGACCATAAACGGCTCCACCTGCTACGAAGGGAGGGACAACTTCTCCGCTAAAACTACATATCTCGCCCTTATCGATAGCTTCGTAAATTGCTTTAACTGCAGGAAAGCCTGAAACTTTATTAGTTAGCTTAGAAGTTGGTATTGCCTGAACACCGGCTCTGCACGCGCCGGCCTTAATCCTGGCCAATGAACCAAGCTTTCTGTTCCCAGCCGGGACTCCGGCTCTCGACGCTGTTCCCATGAGATTTAAGAACGCTGCAACAATGAGGGCGGCATTTGCTGCATCGGCACCAGCCTCTTTGGCCGCTTTTATCCCAGCTTCTACTATTGCATCCACTGGCAGATATTCCATATTAGCGTCTGAAAGCTTTATACTGCGTCCCTGAAGGATTTCTTTGACTACTGCGTTAGCTACACTATACACAGCGAGATTGAGCATTCCATGTCCTCTCGTGAGTGCTTCAAGACGATCGCTGGTCTCATTTTCGACGAAGGTATTTGCCGCCATAATTGCTGAACCTATCTCCTTTTGCATTTCTGTTACACCTCCTATTCTTTGATTGACGAATCTCTTTACGTTATTTCCTTAACTTTAAGTATATTGAAATTGATACTCATTTATGATTTTATCAAGAGGAGTTGCTATGTCAATGTATGGGAGGTTCTATTCAATAGTTAGTGCGGAAACATTCCGGTGATGAGAATCCAAAAGAATAGTTCCTTCGCTTCGGTATTATAGATATAGATATTGATATTCAATATCTATAAAGTATAATATACAGCGTTTGATTTATGAGGAACGAAAAGGAATTTCTTGTGTTTTTTTCCTCACGGAGAGTCATGTATGTTTGGATCAGGATAATCAATTGGGAACGAAGGAGGAATTCGTTATGAATGAAGACCACGATAGTGCGCCAATCGCCAAAGCCAAGAAAGTGGGAGTGGATCATGTATTAGCTATAGGAAGTGGCAAAGGGGGCGTTGGAAAAAGCTCTGTTACTGCTCTGTTAGCTGTAGCTTTACGGCGACAAGGATTTAAGGTAGGTATTTTGGACGCAGACCTCACAGGCCCATCCATTCCAAAACTTTTAGGGGTGGATGGAATGCCTAAGGCTGCTTTTTCCAGCTTAATTCCACCGGTTTCGCCAAATCTCGGGATCCGCGTAATGTCCATAAATCTTCTCTTAGATGATCCTTACAAACCTGTGATATGGAGAGGACCCCTCGTAGCAAACGTTATAAAGCAATTTTGGGAAGATGTGATGTGGGGAGAGATTGACTATCTGTTGGTAGATTTGCCACCTGGCACTTCTGATGCTCCCCTCACAATCATGCAACTATTGCCTTTAGATGGTTTTTTGGCTGTCACATCACCCCAATCCCTTTCGGCCATGGTTGTAATTAAGGCAGTGAACATGGCTAACATGTTGTCCATACCAGTTTTAGGTGCAGTGGAAAATATGAGTTATGCCATATGTCCTTACTGTCATCAGGCGTGGGAGCTCTTCGGTTCTAGCCACTCGGAAGAGTTGGAAGAACATAACATCCCTATTTTAGCTAAACTGCCCATAGATCCGTCAATTGCCAAACTTGGAGATGAAGGCAAGCTTGAAACCTACGATAACGCGGAGGCGATGCAGAGTCTCCTAGCTATCGCAACAAATAAGTAGCGACTGATGCGGCTCCTTATATTCTGAATTGCAAGTTAATTTTATTTGCTTGACATGTCTCTGCGATCAAATTAGAATGATCAGAAATTTACCGCTAGAAGGAGGGGAAACGCAGATGTTACGCCAGGACGTAGTATGCATGGAATTGGTCCTAGTGCTAGTTCTAATAATTATAAGCTGCGGGTCCCCTCCCGGAGCATAGGGCTCTTATTACCCTTAGCTTCCAAGGTCGGGACCCGTAGCATAAATGGGCCCCGACCTTTTTTATTTGTTTTACATGAAAGGGGGTGAAAGCAGTGAAGTATGTCATAGGTGTTTTGTCAGAAGATAAGCCGGGCGTATTGTCAAGGATAGCGACGCTAATAGCACGAAGGGGATATAACGTCGAGAGCCTAAGCGTAGGGCGCAGCCATTTGGATGGATTTTCCAGGTTTACCCTGGTCGTGGACGGGGACGAAAGGGTTGTGGATCAAATTGTCAAGCAGCTTGATAAATTGATAGAGACGGTGGAGGTGAGAAATTTGAGCCAGGCTGCCTATGTGGAACGTTGGATCATGTTGATCAAGGTTTCGGCTCCATTGGAGATCAGGCCTCATGTGCTTCAAACGGCCGAAGCCTTTCGGGGAAAAGCTGTCGATGTGGGTGGAGATGCGCTGGTCTTTGAGGTCACTGGGGATAAGGGCAAGGTTGAAGCCTTTTTGGCTGCAATGAGGCCCTTTGGCATATTGGAGGTCGCTTCTAGCGGTGCCGTGGCGATGCAACGCGTAGGGTTCGAGAGGAATATCCCCGGAAGAGAAGAGTTCGAATTGAAGTTAGCTTAAGGCTAAAAAATACAAAGAGGAGGCAATTAATATGGCAAAAGTGTACTATGACAGGGATGCTGACATGAAGGCACTGGAGGGAAAGACGGTAGCGATACTGGGTTATGGTAGTCAAGGACATGCCCATGCGCAGAACCTGCGGGACAGCGGGGTCAAGGTAGTGGTAGGACTTCACGAAGGAAGCGCTTCCAGGGATAGAGCACGTGCTGACGGACTTGAAGTAAAAGACGTGGAAGACGCCGTTAGAATGAGCGACCTTGTAGTTTTTTTGGTACCGGATCACATCCAGGCCGAAGTTTACAGGAAGCAGGTAGCTCCAAACATGAAAAAAGAAGCCGCACTGGTCTTTGCCCACGGATTTACTATACATTTTCATCAGATAATCCCCCCATCCACGGTGGACGTATTCATGGTTGCCCCCAAAAGCCCAGGACACCTGCTCCGTCGCACTTATCAGGAGGGCAAGGGGGTTCCGGCACTTTTTGCCGTATATCAAAATGCCTCGGGCAAGGCCAGGGAAATGGCTTTGGCTTATGGTCGCGGCTTGGGCTGTGGTCGTGCCGGGTTGATAGAAACGACCTTCGCGGAGGAGACCGAGACTGACCTCTTTGGAGAGCAGGCCGTGCTATGTGGTGGCGTTACGGAGCTGGTGAAGGCGGGATTTGAGACCTTGGTCGATGCAGGCTATCAGCCCGAGATCGCTTACTTTGAATGCTTAAACGAATTGAAGTTGATAGTGGACATGATGTACGAGGGCGGTTTGTCGTGGATGCGCTATTCCGTCAGCGACACTGCCAAATACGGCGATATGGTGGCAGGCAAGCAGGTAATTGATTCAAGGGTGAGGGAGACCATGAAAAAGCTGCTTGAAAATATCCAAAACGGTCTCTTTGCCAAGGACTGGATACTTGAAAACCAATGCAACAGGCCCCAGATGAGGGCCTGGCAGCGAAGGGAAAAGGATCATTTGATAGAAAAAGTTGGATCCGAGCTTAGGAAGATGATGCCGTGGTTAGATGCCAAAAATGCCCCGGAAGATTAGAAAATACAGTCGAACAAAGGAGATGCGAAAAAGATGAGTGACGATTATGTGAGAGTGTTTGATACCACCCTTAGAGACGGAGAGCAATCTCCAGGGATAAATTTGAACGCCCAGGAGAAATTGCAGATCGCATATCAGTTAGCCGCCCTCGGCGTTGACGTCATTGAAGCCGGGTTTCCAGCGGCCTCACCGGGCGATGCCGAGGCCGTACGCTTAATCGCTCAAAGCGTCAAAGGTCCTGCTGTTGCAGGGCTTTCCAGGACAAGGCAAGAGGACATAAAGACTGCATTTGAGTCCGTGAAGCACTCCGATCGCCCGCGAATTCATGTGTTTATAGCCACAAGCGACATCCATATGCAGTATAAGCTAAAGATGACGAAAGATCAGGTCTTAGGTGAGATTCGATCGGCTGTAACTTACGCCAGAAGCCTCGTCCCCGACGTGGAGTTTTCGGCAGAGGACGGCAGCAGATCAGACCCCAAGTTTTTGGCCCAAGCGTTTAGATTAGCCGCAGACTGCGGTGCCACCACGCTAAATTTGCCCGACACTGTCGGTTACGCCATCCCGGAGGAGTTCAGCGGGTTTTTTGCGAATGTCATGAAAGAAGTGGGAACGAATGGACTCGTATGGTCCGTTCATTGTCACGATGACTTAGGCTTGGCCGTAGCTAATACCTTAGCGGCCGTAAAGGCCGGGGCGAGACAGGTTGAATGTACCATAAACGGCATCGGCGAACGGGCGGGAAACGCATCCCTCGAAGAGATCGTCATGGCATTGAAGACCCGGAGAGAGCACTTTGGCGTAGATACGCACATCAATACGATACATTTATATCCCACAAGCAGGCTTGTCGCTCGCCTGACGGGATTTGTGGTTCCTCCCAATAAGGCCATCGTCGGAGACAACGCTTTCTCCCATGAAGCAGGCATCCATCAGCATGGCGTGCTGTGCGACAAGAGGACGTATGAGATCATGAGGCCACAAGACGTAGGGGCCCCTGAGTCGAAGCTTGTGCTTGGAAAGCATTCCGGCCGGCATGCCTTTGGAGAGAGGATAAAGTCTTTAGGCTACCACCTCACCGAAGAGGAGTTAGCAAAGGCCTTTGTCTTGTTCAAGGATTTGTGCGATAAGAAGGGCATCGTAAGCGACGGCGACATTGAGGCCTTAATCGTGGACGAAATCTTGGGGAATGCGACGAAGAAATCCTTTGAGCTTCGCGACTTCATGATCAGCATTGGCGCAGGCGGCAGGGGCTCCGCGACGGTTGTGCTGGCAGATGGCGAAAAGACAAATAGCGACGCGGCAACAGGTAACGGACCCGTCGATGCGGCCTACAAGGCCATACAGCGCATAATCGGTATTGAGCCGGAATTGGTGAGCTACAAGATATCTGCCGTAAGCGAGAGGTCGGATGCCGTAGGCGAAGCCGTGGTAGTCATAAAGTTTAAGGAGATATTGGCGCAAGGAAGGGGAGCGAGCACGGACGTCATCGAAGCCAGCATAAAGGCATATATCAATGCCATAAACAGACTAGTGCAGATAGCTGAGGCACGAGGCATAAATCTCTTCCCGCAGTGCGTTCCTGCGTAAAGGGAGGAGTGAAGGGGATGTCAAAGACAGACAGGCGAAACTATTTGATAGGGCTTCTGCCCGGGGATGGCATCGGAAGGGACGTAGTGCCGGAGGCCTGCAAAGCAGTTGAGGCAGCAGCGGATCGTTTCGATTTCTCCGTTAGCTGGAAAGAGTTTCCCTACGGTGCCGAGCATTATCTCAAGACCGGCGAGGTGCTGCCCGACGAGGCTTTAGAAGAAATGGGCAAATGTCACGCATTGCTTCAGGGCGCCATAGGAGATCCCAGAGTTTCCCCCGGCATACTGGAGCGGGGCATTCTGCTTAAAACAAGGTTTTATTTCGATCAATACGTGAACTTAAGGCCTGCCGTTTCTTTTCCGGGGGTGCCGTCGCCGCTTAAAGGCGGAGATTGCGTAGATATCGCAGTCGTTCGGGAGAACACTGAAGACCTTTATATAGGCTTGGGTGCAGCTTCAAGCGATGGCGTGAGGATGGAGATAGGCATGAAACGCCCCTCCTACGAGCTGCGGGGGTTTCTAAACTTGAGCGTAGATCCTGTCATGGATATGGCAGCACAAATTGCCTTGGCCACGAAACTGGGGGTAAGCCGAATAACGCGTTATGCATGCGCGTTAGCTCGCCAAAGAGGCGAGAAGGAGATAGTCCTTGCCACTAAATCGAACGCGGTAAAGGAGCTTTATGGCTTCTGGGAAGGCCTAGCGCAAGAAGTTGCGTCGGAGGAGGGGTTGTCCCTCAAATTGATAAACGTAGATGCCCTCTGCTACCAACTGGTAAAAGATCCCTCAAGGTTTGGCGTCATTCTTTGCCCAAATCTTTTTGGAGACATCGTGAGCGACCTTTTGGCGGGAATTGCGGGTGGTTTGGGACTGTGTGCCAGTGCCAACATAGGAGATGGCTTGTCCATGTTTGAGCCGGTACACGGATCTGCCCCTGAAATAGCCGGCACGGGGAGGGCTAATCCCCTGGCCGCTATACTTTCGGCCAGCTTGATGCTTGAACACCTTGGAGAGCAACAGGCCTCAGGTGCCGTAAAAGACGCGGTCTACAGGTATTTGCGTGATTCCTCGAGCTGTGAGCTTCCCATCGAACTTGGAGGGAGCAAAACGACATCTCAGGTTGGAGATGCGGTCAGGTCGATGATCGAGGAGATGTGATGACCATGCGTTTAAGGGGAGCGCAAATGATCGTTAGGGCGTTGGAGATGGAGGGCGTAGATGTGGTCTTCGGCTATCCGGGCGGTACCGTAATTCCTCTTTACGATGCCCTTTATGACTCCAAGATAAGACACGTGCTGATGCGCCATGAACAGGCAGTCGGTCATGCTGCCGACGGATATGCCAGAGCCACGGGAAGGCCTGGCGTATGCATAGTGACTTCCGGACCTGGTGCAACCAACATAGTGACCCCACTTGCGACTGCCCACATGGACTCTACGCCCATAATTGTGATCGCAGGCCAGGTGGCAACGAAATCGATGGGCACGGATGCCTTTCAGGAGGCAGATATATTTGGCTGCTCCATGTCGATGGTGAAGCACAGTTTTTTGCTTAAAAATGCGTCGGAGATACCCACTGCTGTCAGGGGGGCTTTTTACATAGCAACTAACGGAAGGCCGGGGCCTGTCTTGATAGTATTGCCCGTAAACGTGCAAAACGAAGAGGCGGATTTCAAATATCCTCATAAAGTCGAGTTCCCAGGATATCATCCTGAAAAACTTAAAGATCTGTCGATGTGGAACCAAGTTGTCGACTGCATCAATGGGGCCGACCGACCGGTGCTCATTGCCGGAGGCGGCGTGATCCATTCCGGAGCAAGCGATATATTAAGAAGCTTTGCCGACAAGTTCAGCATTCCTGTCGCCACTACATTGATGGGTAAGGGCACTTACCCGGAGGGGGAACATTTGTCTTTAGGGATGGCCGGCATGCATGGTCGTGTAGCGGCAAACAGGGCGATCATGGAAGCTGACCTGGTGATCGGCGTGGGGACCAGGTTTTCAGACAGGACCACCGGAAACGTCTCTCGTTTTGCCCAGAATGCCAAGATCATACACATCGACGCAGATCCGGCAGAAATCAACAAAAACCTGATGGCACAATATTATTTGGTAGGAGATGCAGGCGAAATAATTTCTGGCCTGCTCGAAGAGGTTAAGGCTCGAGATCGTACGGAGTGGCTCAAGCGCATCGAACTTTTTAAGTCGAAGGAAGGATACAGCGAAGCTCAAGCCCTTTCTCCAAGGTGCTTACTATGGACATTGCGCGGCTTGGTCGATGATCGTTCGGTGGTAACCACGGAAGTCGGACAAAACCAGATGTGGGCGGCCCTTCATTGGGATGCCAGAATTCCTAGGACCTTTTTGTCTTCCGGCGGCCTTGGTACCATGGGTTACGGACTTCCGGCTGCGGTTGGGGCATGCATTGCCGGCAGCGGAAGGCCGGTAGTCTGCATATCGGGCGACGGCAGTTTTCTCATGAATGTCCAAGAGCTTGAGACCTGTGTCAGGTACAATCTGCCCGTCAAAGTAGTGGTATTAAACAACTCCAGCCTTGGCATGGTGAGGCAATGGCAGGAACTGTTCTGGAGTGGCCGATATTCGGCAACATTGGAGCCGCCATCTTGTCCTCTCGTCGAGATAGCTCGGGGATTTGGAGTACCGGGATTTCAAATACGTAGTCCGGAGGAAATGAAGCCCACGTTTCAAGAAGCCCTAGACCTAAAGGGTCCTGCTGTCGTGGAATGCCTAATATCGACATCTGAAAAGGTATTTCCAATGGTTCCTCCAGGGGGTGGCATGGACGAGATGATCGTCGAGGCACAAAGCTGATGGTCCATGAGTCGTCAAAAAGATCAAGCGCCCACTTCTTTGGCGTGGACGCTTGATCCAGTAAATCCAAATCTTATTGTTGTTCTGCGTTAAGTTTCTCGCTTAAATATCCAGGTTTCGCTTCCGCCAAGCAATGCCGGTATGCTAAGCAGGTCTCCCTCTTTTCCGCTCACGTTGAAGATCTTTTCGGTAGAGCTCCCGACTTTATCAGTCAACCCCTCTTTTTAGCTGCTCTGCTTCCTAAGAATCC